>Ga0082212_10000468_pt1 | contig 58471 bp, 63 predicted proteins | sample TergutNt197P3_FD_71548 | JGI IMG/M metagenome (GOLD analysis project Ga0082212, IMG submission 71548) | Neocapritermes taracua P3 segment gut microbial communities from Petit-Saut dam, French Guiana - Nt197 P3 | ecosystem: Host-associated > Arthropoda: Insects > Digestive system > Gut ... | reverse complement strand
GACAGGCATCGGGTATAAAACCTGTCAGGTCGCGGGTACGGTAACGGAGGATGGGTGTAGCTTCCCTGCACAGTATGGTAATTACCAATTCCCCACGGCCGTCTCCGGTTACATTTTCCAGGGTTTCCGGATCGATGATTTCTGCAATATAGCCGTCTTCCCAGATGTGCAATCCGTTCTTGCACTGACATTCAAAAGCAACGCCGGGGCCGTTCATCTCGGAAAGGCCGTAGGAGTTAAAGACTTCTATGTTGAGCAATCCTTCTATGCGTTTACGGGTGTCTTCGGAATACGGTTCGGCTCCGGCAAAGGCTCGTTTAAGAAAAAGGCTTTCCCGTTTTACTCCTTCTTCCTTCATCTTTGACTCAACGTGGAGCAGAAAGCTTGGGGTTGCATGGACTGCCGTAGTGCCAAAGTCCTGCATAAGGCGGAACTGGCGGGCGGTGTTTCCCGAGCCGGAAGGGATCACCAGCATTCCCACCTCTTCGGCGCCTGCATGGAAACCAAGGCCGCCGGTAAAAAGGCCGTAGCTGATCATATTCTGGAATACATCCGCCCTGGTACAGCCTGTGCCGTAAATACACCGGGCCATAAAACTTGCCCATTGTTTTAGATCATCACGGGAAAAGTAAATCGTTGTTGGCGTACCTGTAGTACCGCTGGATGCATGAAGGCGGACTACTTCGTCTCTGGGTATGGAAAGAAAACCATAGGGAAACCCATCCCGCAGATCGTTTTTGGTGGTAAACGGAATACGCCGGAGGTCTTCGAGGCTTTTAATATCGTCAGGGCTTTTAATGCCCGCTTCGGTAAGCCGCTTTTGATAAAAAGGCGTGCGGAGGCTGCGCCCCACCGTTTCTTTAAGCTTTGCCAGCTGCCATGCTTCCAGTTCTTTGCGGGGCATTGTTTCAAGTTGTTCGTTCCAGTATTGGTAAATCATTTCTATGTTATTTTAAATAAAATCCTTTACAATTTCCAGCATTGCCTGATGAACCGTCTTGTTGTTCGAAGCAAGGTTGGTATGCTTTGCAATTTCAAAACTTATGGGGCTTCCGTCCCATTGGCTTACTTCGCCTCCCGCCTCGACAAGGATTGCCGCTCCTCCGGCATAATCCCACGGATTCAGGTGGCGGCAAAAGTGAACATGCGCACGGCCTGCAGCTATATAACTCATGTCCACAGCTGCCGATCCGGTAATGCGGCAGTCGATGCAGTTTTTATAAACGGCTTTAATCAAATCCATGGAAGGATTCTTTTTCCGGTCAAAGTACGGATCGGTTTCGCACATAATAATTGTCTTGTCCAAATCCGTTTCTTCGTTTACCTTGATTGCTTTTGCGGGCCTTCCGGATATAAGTGCGTTTTCAACAAAAGCGCCGCAGCCGGCAGCGGCGGAAAAAAGTTCCCCGGAAGGAGGATGGTACACCACGCCCAGTACGGGTTGATTCTCGCAAACCAATCCAATAGAAACCGCATAAAACGGAAGGCCGTATACCAGGTTGTTGGTGCCGTCTATGGGATCGATAATCCAGCGGTAGGGTGCGGAAACATTCTGTGCTTTACTTTCTTCGGAAATAACAACCGATTCTTCCAGTAGTTTTGGCAAGGCAGTTACAAGATATTCACTGACAAAAAGGTCAATGTAGGTAAGGTAATCGTGAGGGCCTTTGGCTTCTACTTTAAGATCCGTTTCTTCCTTATATAAGCAGCTGCATGCATCAAATGCAGCTTTTTTTACCAGGAGAAGGAGCTGTTCAAGATTGCTTTTTTTTATCAATTGCTTATCCTAAGTGATGTCCAATATTTCCCTGGGATGTGAAATAATAATATCCGCACCTTCCACTTCTTCGGGGCCTTTAAACCCCCAGCTTACCCCGCAGGCAAACATCCCGGCTCGTTTTGCCGTAACAACATCGGGTTTACCGTCTCCGACAAAAACCGAATCCGCCGCACTAATGCCAAGCTTTTCCAGTTCCGCAAGCATTCTTGCCGGATCGGGTTTCATCGGCGCACCTTCAACATCACCCAGCATAAAAGCAAAGGTAAAATCCTTAAAAAGAAATGTTGCAATTTTGGTAACCAGTGGCTGCGGTTTATTGGAAAATATTCCCAGTACCATTCCGCGTTCTTCAAGCGCCTTAAGCGCCTCGGGCATTCCTTCGTAAGGACGGGTTTTATCCAGACAGTGTTCCTCGTTATGGGTCGTGTAGGCTTTACGGAGAGCGGCTTTTTCTTCTTCGGGAAGGCTGTCATAACCCGGCATGGCCCTGCTCAGGGTAACGTTTATGCCCATGCCCATATAAGTCAGGTATTCTTCATAGGTATGCAAAGGAAGCCCGCGCTGGGTCAGCAGATAATTCACGCTGTCGCCAATATCATAGATGCTGTTGGTCAACGTACCGTCTAAATCGAAAATAAAAGCTTTCTTCATGGTATTACAGTACCGGATTATTTTCTTTTTGCCAATTCTTGTCCAATTAATTTGACAAATGTTTTAAGTGATTGTATCATTTTTGCAGGAGTTACCATGAAAGTCGAAGATGTTCTTAAAGAAGATTGTATAATCGAAAACCTTCAGGCCTCTACAAAAGAAGAAGCCCTTACTATTATGAGCAATATCCTCCTTTCCAAAGGGTATGTTAAGGAATCATTTCCCGAGGCAATTCTGGAAAGGGAAAAGCACTATCCTTCCGGCTTGCCTATGGAAGGCCATAAAATTGCCATTCCCCATACCGATGCAGACTTTGTAAATAAGTCGGTAATACTCTTTGCCCGGCTTGCCCAGCCGGTGGAATTTTGTTCAATGGGCGATCCTGACGAAAAAATCCAGGTTTCGCTTATTTCGATGTTTGCTCTGGCTGAAAAGAAAGATATAGGAAAAATGCTGGAAGTTTTAATAAATGCCTATTCCAATAATGATGTGCTGGATGCAATTCTTAAGGCGCCCTCTACCAGCGCAATCTTCGAGATTCTCAATAAAAACGTTGGATCAACAATGAGCAAAGAATAGTTCTTCAAAATACCAATATTATTGTTAAAATGTCCTTTTTTATGGGATTTTACCGTGGTTTTCACTAAATAACCTTCAAATATTAGCAAATGTTAAATAAATTACGATCATTTTTACAAAATTACGTTGACATTTTGCAATAATAATGGGATAATACCTAAGACTGTTCCAAAATGTCAAATTTCGGAACAAACTCACCTATGTCTTTTTATGTGGAGGTATTGATGAAAAACATTTTAGTGGCTTGCGGATCGGGTATAGTCACTTCAACTCATGCGGTAAATAAACTTTCTGGTGAGTTAGACAAGAGAGGCTATCAGGGAAAGTATAAGATCACACAATGCAGGGTTTCCGAAATCGCAGCAAAATCGCCTAATTTTGATTTTTGTGTTGCTACAGCTGCAACACCGGTTGGTGTTCAATGTCCTGTATATCATGGGGTTCCTTTCCTTACCGGAATAGGTGTTGATGATGTTATGAATAAAATAGTCGAGGAAATGGAGAAATAATTCTCGTAATAAAGGACTATGCTTTTCTTTAATTTAGAAAGAAAAGTTATTTTTTTAGGAGGCATTTTATGGAGAGTTTGTGGGAAGGAGTACTGAAATTCTTTAGTTTTGTTTCAGGTTTGGGTCCCTCTGTTGTAATGGCCATAGTTCTTTTTATTATGGGTGTTATTCTGAAAGCGGGAGTCGGAAAATCACTCCGGGCCGGTCTGACCGTTGGTGTCGGTTTTATCGGACTGAATCTTGTAATTGGAATGATGGCCGGGAATCTGGGGCCTGCTGTTCAGGATATGTCTCAGAGGTTCGGGCTTACCCTTTCAGTTATTGATGTCGGCTGGCCTGCAGCAGCGGCTATTGCCTTTGCATCAAGGGTAGGAACGATTATTATTCCTGTTTGTTTGGCTGTCAACATTGTAATGCTTCTCCTGAACGCAACTCAAACCATTGACATTGATATTTGGGACTATTGGCATTTTGCATTTACCGGCGCCCTTGTTGCCATTCTTACGGGCAGCGAAGTAATTGGTATTATTGCAGCAATCCTTAATATGGTGATTGTTCTGGTTATCGGAGACTATACCGCTCCCGGAATGGAAACATACCATAATCTTCCCGGTGTATCCCTGCCTCATGGTTTTACCGCGGCCTTTGTTCCCGGCGCTTTGGTTTTAAACAAAATCATGGATTATATTCCCGGTGTAAACAAAATAAAAATGGACATGAATACACTTCAAAAACGCTTTGGTGTTTTGGGTGAGCCCATTCTGGTTGGTACGGTACTTGGTATTATAATCGCTGCTATGGCCGGAAAGGATTTTGCCGGAGTTCTGATATTTGGCGTTACTATGGGCGCTGTTCTGGTCCTTATCCCCAAAATGGCAGCCATGTTAATGGAAGGACTTATTCCTATATCCGATGCGGCAGCAGCTTTTATTTCCAAGAACTTCCAGAATCGCGGTAAAATATACATCGGCCTTGATTCGGCCGTTGGTATCGGTCATCCTACAGCCCTTGCCATGTCACTCATCCTGGTTCCGATAGCGATCTTCCTTGCCGTTATTCTGCCCGGAAACAGGGTACTTCCTTTTGCCGACCTGGCAGTTATTCCCTGGATGTTTGTTCTTATCATTCCGGTTGTAAAGGATAATGGTTTCCGTGCTTTTATAGTCGGGCTTTTCACTCTGGCAATCGGCCTTTACATTGCAACCGATCTTGCGCCAATGATTACACAGGCCGCTATTAATGCGCAGTTCCCCATCCCCGAAGGGGCAAACCAGATTTCCAGTATCTGTGACGGCGCCAATCCTTTAACCTGGGCCATTGTCCGGCTTCATGGGTTAAGTGTTGTTGGTATTCTTGTTGTAGCAGCTATTGCAGTTGCTATGGCTTTTATCAACCGCATCAGAATTATGAAGGAAGCAAAAGCTCTTCATACCGGGGGCAGCTCCAAATAATTTTTCGTACAATAAAACACCCATTCTTATCAATGGAATGGGTGTTTTATTTTCTGTATCACGATGAAGAAAGAATACATATATAATCCAAGACACTATTTATTGCAAATTACTCTGACTTCCTGTTTTTGCATTGTAATTTTCTTTGTCAGTCTGTACATGATTATTGCCGATTTATACCGAGGTGTTTTCTTCCTTGCCGCATTAATTGCTTTTTATACTGTATGGAATACTTTTGTGTCGCTTTCAAATCCGTCTAAAGTAATATTGGAAGAAGACGGAATATCGTTTGTTACATTTGGAAAAACGATTAAGTATCTGTTTGATGATATTACAGTATTCATGGCAAAAGATTTTCGCGGTTCAGGAAAAATATTCCTGAGAATAAATCATCATACTATGTTTAAGGGCCGTTACTGGATTCACACAAGAGAATTTAACGATTCGGATGAATTATTTTTATATTTATTAAAGCTTGAATATAAAACCCATCCCGATTCAATCAAATCCAGAGCATGGGATTCAACCAGGCCGAATGTTGACAAGACGCCGGTTTTACCATGGAATCTTCCTCCGGAGGAAGAGCAGAAAAAAGGTTAAGTTGAGCTTTTTTTAAAGCTTTGCAAAGATTTATGTTACAATAAAAACATTTTGCATAATTTTTCAAAAGACCCAATTTTATTTGACTTTTCCTCAATATGAACGTATAATTGAATACTGGGACTGGGTCCTCTGAGACCATGCAAAACAGGAGGATTATGGTGAAGAAAATTCTACTTGCTTGCGGAACAGCGGTAGCTACCTCTACAGTTGTTACTCATCGCCTGGATGAAGCAATGAAAAAACGGGGTCTTGCCGGTAAATATACAACCAGTCAGTGTAAAATTGCAGAAATTCCTTCAAAAGTGCCGAATTTTGATATTTTAATAGCAAACGCAAAAGCTCCTCCGGGAGTAACCATTCCGGTTATTAATGGGCTTCCCCTTTTAACCGGGGTAGGGGCCGAAAAGGTATGGGATGAAATTGCCGAACTCATTAAAAAGGAGTAGGCAAGCCAAATTATTATTTTTATGCAAAGAAAAACCGGTTATTTAACCGGTTTTTGCGTAAATGGGGTATTATTTTTCTTCCGGATTCTTGAATAATAGGTGCCGGGCAGAAAGAAATAATATTATGAATCCGGAAAGGGGAACTGCTCCGGTTTCATTGTGTGTTAAAAGTTTGCTGTAAGGAGGCAAAAACAGGTATGAATGGATTTGTTGACCTGATTATCAGAGTATTTGGATTAATTTCAGCGCCGGGCGCCACGGTAATGATGCCGGTAATTATTTTTGTTCTGGGCCTAATTTTGGGAGCGCCGATCGGCAGGGCCATGCGGGCCGGCCTGATTGTCGGTGTTGGTTTTGTTGGACTGGGTTTGGTTACCGGGTTGCTCGGCGGCGCTTTGGGACCGGCGGTCCAGGCTATGGTTGCCAAGTATAACTTAACTATGGATGCCATTGACATTGGATGGGTGCCTTCGGCGGCTATCGCCTTTGCGTCCAGAATCGGAGCGCTTATTATCCCTGTAGGCATAGTAGTAAATGCTGTTATGCTTCTTACAGGAACTACCAAGACAGTAAATGTGGATATCTGGAATTACTGGCATTTTGCCTTTACGGGCGCCATGATCCACAGCCTTGGCGAAATGATGGGTATGAGTTACGGCTCCGCCTTTGCTCTGGGCATTGCCGCAGCAGCTCTTAACATGGTGATCATCATGGTTATCGCCGATCGTACTGCAGCAGGACTTGGAAAATACAATGAACTGCCCGGTATTTCAATACCTCATGGATTTACCGCAGCATTTGTACCCATTGCAGCAGTGGTAAATCTTGTACTTGACAAGATTCCCGGTCTGAATAAAGTCAAAGCGGATATGGAAGTAATCCAGAAACGGCTTGGTGTTTTCGGCGAACCGGTACTTATCGGTGTGGTGTTTGGTCTTATCATCGGCTTCCTTGCCGGTTATGAACCCGTAGCCATTTTTCAGATGGCCATCCAGATGGGCGGCGCACTGGTGCTTATCCCCAAAATGGCTGCCTTGCTTATGGAAGGACTTATTCCTGTTTCCGAAGCAGCTCAGGGTTTTATTGAAAAACATTTCAAAGGCAAAGGCGTTATCTATATTGGGCTGGATTCCGCTATAGGTATCGGCCATCCCATTTGTCTTACCTGCGCCCTGATACTTGTTCCTCTTTCAATCTTCCTTGCGGTAATTCTTCCCGGTAACCGGATGCTTCCTTTTGCTGATCTTGCCGTTATCCCTTACATCTTCGTATTGATTATTCCAATCACCAAGGGAGATTTCTTCCGTTCCTTAATCATTGGCGCCGTTGTAATGGTTGTTATGTTCTACTGCGGAAGCAGCCTGGTTGAACTTCTTATGGACACAGCTGCCAAGGCAGAACCTGCTACTTATGCGAACTATGGTGCAATTTTCTCCAGTATATGTGACGGTTCCAATCCATTAACCTGGGCAATGATCAATATTGCCAAACTTAAATGGCTGGGTATTGTTGTTCTTCTGGCAATTTCCGTATTGCTGGCAGTCTGGAACCGCAGTCTTATCAGAAAAGAAGCAGAAAAAGGCGAATAAAAATTATTTTCTGTTGACAGCAATGCCCGCCGTACAATCGTTGCGGCGGGTTTTTTATCAATTGATTATTGCCTGATGTTATTGGCAGGAGAATGTATGGAAAGAGTGTATGAATACAATAAAATATCATACCGGTATAAGGTGCTAATGGCAAATATTCTTATGTTTCCGCTGTTAGGTTATTTCCTGTACCGGATTTTTTTTATCGGAACCAATATCTACCTCTGGATTATGGGTGCGATTGTTAGTATTTATTCTCTTTCCAATTCATTCATCAGGAAAAGTAATCCAAGGATTATTAAAATCAGCGATGAAGAAATAGTGTTTTCCTCTTTTGGGGAAAAACGTTTTGAAATAAGTAAACTTACAAAATTCAGGGTAAGAGTTACCTCGCCAAATTATCAGGTAATGGTTCGTTTGGAAGATGAAAACAGGCGAAATGCATCATTCTGGGTAACCTATAGTCAGTTTAACGATAAACTGGATCTGATTGCGGAGTTTGATTATCTGGAAAAAAAAATACACCCCGATTCCCTGCGGCTTAAGGGAAGGAAGGGCATGGGTGATAAACGGCCTGAGTTAAACGCAGCGCCTTCGGAAGAACAGGATGAGCTCGTTGAAGATTCTCCTCTGGAATAAAAATGGCAGATAGAAATGTATCCTCTTTTTTCTCACAGAGGCACAAAGTACACGGAGGGCACAGAGAAAGACAGAATTATTTTCTTACTCTCTGTGTACTCAGAGAACTCCGTGTCCTCCGTGAAAAATAAAAAAATTAGCTCTTAATGGCGGCGGCTATTTCGTCCAGCACTGCTTCCGCCGCAGCGCCGCCTGTTGCAAGGCCAAGTCCGTTAATTACATGTTTGTCGATCTTGTCCGCAAGCATTGCTGTGCGGATAATGATATCGTATTCATTTGCTTTTTTTGCCAGTTCCGCAACTTTACATTTTGAAATGGAATACTGATGTTCAAGACCCCGCTTCTTAAGTCCGTTTTGCAGCCGGTCTGTAACGGTAACGGCAATTCCTGTTCCCGCACCAAGAAGAATCTTTTTCATAATTAATCAGTTTAACAGAGTTGACAGTGCAAAACAATATGTATATGATTACGTTATGAAATCCATAGTTCTTACTGTAAAAAACGAAACGGGTCTTCATTCACGGCCTGCCGATCTTTTTGTCAGGACTTCCAAACTGTACGAGTCTGCAATAGAAGTATGCAAAGGTGAAAAAAAAGCCAATGCCAAAGCGATTCTTAAACTCATTCTTTTGAATGTTTGTGAAAACGATCAAATAACGATTAATGCCGATGGCCCGGATGAAGAAGAAGCCCTGAACGACCTTAAGGTTTTGGTAGAATCGGATTTTACAACGGTAAATCCCAAAGTTAAGATTTGACGCAGAGCATACCATACAAAACATCTGTAATACTAAAAGCAAAGGGGTAGGCGAAAACCTGGCGAAGAGCGTCTGTAGAGCCCATCGAAACCATCTAATTGCTTGTAATATAAGCAATTAGAAAGCTTGGGTCCAATTCTTGGGTCCATTAACATCCTAACATACCTATTTCTGCTCAAAGTGGCACCGGATCAGTAACCGGTCTTTGCATACTCTGTTTCGGCGGGGTGTAAAGATTACCAGGACGCTTACGGTTTAAGGCTTGTCCATTAATGGGCTGAGTATGCCTTGCCAAAGTTTTAACCCATCTTTCGCACCAGGCATACTTTCCTGCGTGTAAAAGTGGCTTTACTCCCACGCACCCATTATCGTGAAAAGGTTCAATTCCTTTGGCGTCCATCCTTGATTACCGGGGAAAAATATTATTCATGGAGTAAGCCACATGAACCAGATCAATCAAAAATGCCGTATTTGCGGCTGCACCGATGACGATTGTCGTCAGTGTGTGGAAAAGACGGGGCATCCGTGCCATTGGGTTGAAAAAGACTTGTGTAGTGCCTGTAAAACTACTGTCGTTACGTTTGCATCAATAAAAGGCGGTACCGGCAAAACCAGTATCGTTATTTGCCTGGCTCATTATATGGCCTTGGCAGGTAAGCGTGTATTACTTATTGATAGTGACCTTAACAACAGCCTGAGTCTCCACTATCTCAAAGACGAAACATTCGAAAAAACAAAAAAAGTCAATATTAAAGCGGCATTAAGTGACGAAACAAACAATCTTTGTGAATATGCCGTGCCGACAATCACGCCGGGTATTGATCTTATCGCATCCACGCCGTATTTATCGGATCTGCGAACATTGAGTGAAAAACGATTAAAAAGAATGATCCCAACAATTTACGGTACTTATGATATTTGCTTAATCGACTGTCCGCCAACTTACGATAATATCGTTATTAATGCGGTAAACGCTGCAGATTATACGATAACTCCGGTTTTGCAAGACTTGTTCAGTTACAATGCGGCAGCATTTCTTTCCGGAGTACTTCCACGGGACATTGAAGATTTTGGAAACTGGTTTATCATGGTTAATGGTTTCAATAAACGTTTTTTAGAGGCAAAATCAAGCCGCCAAAATGATTATCTTGAAAAATACCGGGAAGCTGAATTTCCAATGACCCCTGTTGAAACCTGGTTTCCCTGGACAGCTGCAATCCGTTTTGTTGTTGATTATCATAAAAACCTTTCTAAGACAAAAGGTAGTAAAGATTCTATTTACAATCCAGAACTGTATAAAGCTGTTATGGAATTGGCCGGATGCTTCTTCGATGAAGAACTGACAATATCGTCGGAGGTTGCATAATGGCAAAACTTAAAACGCCCTTACGGGCTGGCTTTAATGCTGGTGAAAATTACTTTGTAAAGATGGTCCGTACAAAGGACATCATTATTGATCCGGAGATATCAAAAGTTTTTGCATACAACGAAGCATTGGTTGAAGAAATATATCAAAACATTTTGGTATATGGGTATGACAAAAGCCAGCCGGTTGTCCTCTTTAAAGGAACTATGATTATCCTGGACGGTCATCATAGATTAGCTGCTACCATAAAAGCTTGCATTGAGGATATTCCTGTAATTGACAAGGAATTTGAAGATCGTGAATCTGCCATAATGTACACCTTTGAACGGCAGGCGCTACGGCGGAATCTATCTGGCAGAGAGATACTTACCGTTGCTCAGATGATAATTGCACGGGGCAGGAAAGAATATGATGGCAAGGGCCGTGAAGCAGAGCTGCTTGCTAAACGTTTTAATGTAGGAGTTTCTACACTTTACCAGGGCCTGGCAATTGAAAAAAAAGCATCTTCGGAAGTAAAAGAAAAGGTCCGAAACGGCGAAATGTCAATTAAAAAAGGGTACAGCACAGTATCTCCGGAAAAGCCTGAAAAACCACAAGAAATTGAATTCTATCCTGATTACCAAGGATTGCCGGCATCTGTCAAATTTTTAAAAAGCGCTGTTACTTTGCTTGTAGAAGCAAATCATTCCCAGGCCGCCGAAATGCTTATCAACCATTTTCTTAAAAAAAATGAAAGAAAAGGGTTCTCTAAATTATTGCCCTATGAAATCAATAAACTGTTGGAAAAGGAGATTGCTACACCAGCATAGCAAATGACCCATAGCGGCAAGATAAAGGAGGTATGTATGTTCTTTGTAAATACCCGATATATCGGCTATTTAGGTATATATACATCGTACTTTATGTATATACCTCAATGTCGTAAGTACCCGATATATCGGGTACTTAGCTATACATACCATCGTTGTATCGGGTACTTACGCGGGTTTTTTAAAGATAATTGCTGTACGGTGTAGCAGGAATTTTGCCTATTGCTGTGCGGTACAGCAATTTTTCGGCTATTGCTGTACGGTGTAGCAGGAATTTCGACCTATTGCTGTGCGGTGCAGCAAATAATCATGTTATTTGCTGTACCGGTGTAGCAATTAAATTTACTATTTTGTAAAGCAAAAAATCATGGTAAATAAATCAACCCTGGCCAAGGAGCTCAAAAAATCAAACCTCCCCTACGCTATAGCTGTCCTTTGTATAGACAGCTTGTTTGAATCGATGCGGGGCTCTTTGTCCAGAGGCGAACATATTGAAATCCGGGGGTTTGGCACGTTTTATATTGCCAAGAGAGCCCCTCGGCAGATGAATATTAATGGCCAAAAGTCTATCCCTGCACATGGCAAGGTTATGTTCCGGCCCTGCAAAAAACTCCGTAAAGCTGTTTGGATTATAAAAGAAACATAATGCGTCATTTTCTTTTTGAGGATAAAGAATACAAACTACGTGCAACATTCAAGCGCCGGGCAATCCGGGATGCAGCTACAGAACTATCAAATATTTTAAACAGGCATTCCGGCAGTTACAAAGCATGTTCACACCAGAAAACAGATTATCGGCAAAGGTGTACTGCTAAAATGCAATACTCCAATAGTATTGAAGCACACAGAGTGCAGCTTGAAAAATATTTAATACGAGAAGGAACGGCCCTTGATGGGACACAGGCGGAACTATTTGGAACAGATCAAAAAGAATATCAAAATAATATGGATGCGAGGAATTTCAGAATATTTTTAAGCCCAGAGTCTTCAAATACCAATTTAACCGAATTGGCAAATCGCTTTATCGCTAAACTTGAAAAACAAACCGGGTATCAATTCTTCTGGCAAGGGGCTTGTCATTATAATACCAGCCACCCCCATGTTCACCTTCTGATTAATGGAATTGACAAACATGGTAAAGAAATAAAATTTCCAAAAGATATTGTAAAAACATTCATGAGAGAAACCGCACGGGATATCTGTACCTCCCAGATTGGCAGGCGAACACACAAAGAGATTGAGCTTCAAAAAGAACAAGAGCTATATTCAGCTCGTTGGATAAAACAAGATAATCATATCCAGGATCTATGCGGTAGATTTAATAGAATACCATCGTCAGGAATGATCTCGCAACGAACGCTTATCAGAATAGAAACGCTTAAGAATTTACAACTGTGTAAATATGAAAACGGTGGATACACTTTTAAAGACGGTTGGCAGGATGATCTAAAAGCAAATGGAAAATATAATTATTTTTTAAAAGCTCGTCAACAATTACAGTATTCTACTCCCTCATTATTTAAGGTTTATTCCGGTGAAGATGGAACCATCACCGGAAAGATTACAAAAATCGTCCGCACTGATGGAGATGCAAGCGATAGTCATGCGGTTGTTATAGAGTGCCTTGATGGAACATCATATTTTGTTCCTCTCTTAAAAAAACCTGAATTACATGATTCGGGAAACAAAACTCCTTTAAAAGAGGGGGATCTGACAACTGTCTACACATATACAACACAACACGGAAGGTTAACTCCGGTTTTTTCTAAAAGAGATGTAAAATCTATAAAAAATGAAATCAGAAAAAAAGGTCATTCAGGAAACCTTGCATTATCCATCTAATAAAGTCTGAGAATTTGATGAAAAGGCAATTAATTAATAGTACGGATACTTTTCAATTTCAATTTGTCCCTAAACGGCCACTGGTTTTATATCATGGATCTAAATTCCGTATAGCAGAAAAAATTATTACCTATTTTCCACAACACCGAATATTTATTGATTTATTTGGCGGGAGTGCATCGGTTTTACTCAAGAAACCTCGATCTGAAATAGAAGTATATAATGACCTGGACCATGAAATGGTTAATCTTTTGCGGGTTGCCAGAGACAGAGCAGATGAACTTGCTCAAAAACTCTACCTTACCCCGTATGCCAGAGAAGAATTCAAAGCTTCATTTACACCTTCTGATGATCCGCTTGAACAGGCCCGCCGTACCATTGTACGGTCATTTCAAGGTTTTGGCGGACAACATACTACGGCTACTAAAGGGTCAAAAGCAAGTATCAATTCTTTTAAAATTGCTTATAAACACGGAAACAGACCACAGGTAACATGGCCTGATCTTCCTTTAAATCTATATATAATCAATGAACGGTTAAAAGGAGTCGTTATTGAAAACAGGGATTTTAGAACAATCATAAAGCGGTACAACTTCAAAGATGCGTTGATTTATGCTGATCCTCCGTATTTACTAAATATGCGGGATTCCGGAATAGATTATCGTCATGAACTGTCAGAACAGAATCACATAGAACTTTCTGAATTATTACATAATCATAAAGGGCCTGTTATTTTATCAGGATACAACTCTCAGTTATATAAAAAACTCTATAAAGGGTGGATTACTAAAGAAATCGTTACGTATAATGTTAATAAGAAAAAATATAAAGAATTTCTTTGGATTAATGGTTTAATAAAACAGCCAATCCAGGGGGAGTTGTTTGATGGATAATACAAAAGTAGAACAAAAACTTGCCGAAGCAGTTTCATTGATCAAAGAGGCTTCGGTACAATTTGTAGAGGCTGGATTAGAGCTTGACTTTGAAATTACAATAAAGGCTCAGCGTCCAATATGTATTTCAAATTTTGTAACAAACCCTGGCGAGAATACCTCTCCTTTAAAATAATTTTTAAAATGATCGGCAAGTTCTGGAATCATTATTTCACTCATCATAGACAATCCAGGTTTAATATTTTGAAAAGCCAAAATATTCATGTGGTTTTGAATGTGCAGTTCAGCAGCAATTAATGATAAAGCCTTTAAAATTTCTTCGTTCATTTTTTCGCTCCTATGGGAAGATTTGTATTGCAAAACTATAATGTCCCTTGGTAAGAAATATTTTGTTTTGCTTAACTTATTATACCATAGGAGTGTTTTTTTTTAAAATTATTATTTTTTTTTAACTATAAAATGCTATTCAGGCATAGCGTTTTAAAAGCAAATGCTGACCAATAAAAGTTTTTCAGAAAACAGGAGGGCTTTACATAAAAATCAAGGTTCCGAACTATGGGGCCAGGCCCAATGCCCTCCTCTGCATAACTCAGAACCTGTATCAAACAATATATTCACAAAACCGATATTGTCAAACGGTTTTTAAACATAAAAAGTTTTAATATGGAAACACGCCACGATCTCTATGAAGATATCGAAAATAATGATATCATTTCTGATAAAGCACTTGATAAAATAGGAGTATTATATGAATCAAGAAAAAAATATGAGCGAAAACTCAGAACAATCTCAAACCGCATATCCGGAACCCCGTTGGGACGCCGAAATGTTTCTGTCAGAATCGGAGATGAAAAACAAAGCCCGTCAATTGGGCCAGGAATCACCATCTCCCAACTTGGAAACCTCTCAGCAGTAAAAAATATATCAATTATTGGCAGCTCTATTAGCACCGCAAAAGATGCTGCCATTGTTTTTTCCCCCTTTCGGGATCCTCGTATAGAACTATTTAACATTGTCCTTACTGATTCTGATAAAAAAATACTATCACACACAGCATGGACAAGCACATTACCCTCTTGTACCATAGCGACGTATGGATCAGATTTCTTTGACCGGTTAAAAGACAAAATGAAAAAATTAAATGCAGAATATATTACTTTGTTTCATAATCATCCATCAAGTGTAACCGATCCGTCATTGCAGGATATTAAAATTACACAAAACTTTATACGCAGATTTCCCGGACAATTTTATAACCATATTATTTTAGATTATAACGAATATACGGTAATAAATCGCAACGAACAAATAACCACATATAAATTTGACAAACCATTACAAAATTATAATTCTTATAACCGTAATTTTATAAAACAAATTAAAGAACCAAAAGATATTGTCATTCTTTTTAAAGATATTTTTTTACAGAAAAAAATTAATATGGTATTCGCGGTTCTTGATAACAGTAATCGTATTGTTTCTTGGGTTCCGGGAGATAATTGTAATATCAATGATGTAAAACACTATATGCGGCTTTCCGGAGGTTCTAAAATCATAGCGATATCTAATAATGAATTGTTATTTAACAAAACGGTAGACATAGCTAAAAATACTTATGGTACAGATCTGGATATTTTTCTTAATGTAATAAAAGTAAATCCGGAAACCGCACAGTATGAACATGATTATTTTGGCTATGGTGGACAGTGGCAACTATTTGAAAAACCGGCATTTCATTTTCTTGTAAAAAACGAAATAACACCGATGCCGGTTATTACCTATATTTCAGATAACAAGGAAAACATTATGCAACACACACAAAGTAATAAATGGTCTGATGTTAAACCGGATAAATCCTGGTGGGTTCTTGCGTTCCAAAAAGACGATAAAATTATTTTTGTAGTTGACGATGGTGATAAAATAGATCATCACTATATCAAAAATTTAAAAAATACACATGGATCAGAATATGAAATATATGGACCATATTCCAGCAAAAATTCTGCTTCATCCGCAGTTGTAGAAATAGAAAAAGATATTAAGCAAAAAATAGCAAAGGTATCAGAGTCGCACAATAATTCCGTTCATGGAATGGAAAATAATTATAAAGTGAAGGAGAAAACTATGTCGGACGAAATCAATGCGGAAATGGTAGAAAATACCAAAGATCTCAAAGAACAGGCTTTTCTTAATGCTGTTCATCAAAGAAAAGTAATTGCAGATGCTCTCAAAGTTGGAACGTTATCATGTTTACCCGGAGATAATGGTGCAGCTGACACAAAACCGGCGGTAAATTTGGTAAACGGAACGTTTTACCACGGTTCAACACTTCTTTACTTGAAGGAAGTGCAAAAAAAAGAAGGATATCCTACTGCAGAATGGGCCTCAATAGAGCAAATCCAAAAAGCTCAGGAAGAAAACCCTGCAATTGCTATCCGTAAAGGGCAGCATGGAGTTACTCTTAATGTCAGTGAAAAAATAAAAGGGACAGATGATCAGTATGAAAGCAAAACAATAAAATTGTTCAATGTTGCTCAAACAGTACATCCCGGTGAATTAAAAACCTGGGCTGAACAAAAACAACAGGAAAAATTGCAGGAAAAACTTGAATATCTTCGATCCCAATATGGTTCAAATTATCAATTACCTTCAGTAACAGAGAAAACCCCGGGCCCGGAAATTGTTTGTTCTTCAACTGTTCCTGATGAATACATCGGACAATACCTTGCTGCCGTATCAATGGGCGGACAGTTTAAGGCAAGCCCGGAACAGGCAAAGGAGTTTGGCCAAAAAATGGAGGCGGAGCTGTATAAGGGTATTGGAAAAATAAGCGAAAAAACAGGACAGGAAGTTTCCGACCCTTTTAGCTTTTCAAAAATAGGTATTGCTGCAAGTACGTACTGTAAAGAGTATATGAAAAGCTTAAATCTGGAGTTACGAAAGCAGAATCATGAACAAAAACAGGAAAAACAACGCGGCCGTAATTTATGAATAATAACGTATCGGTCAGCTATGTTTTTCAAAACGAACGGGATGCATCAATTTTAAAATGTGCGGTATACATGATCGATCAGGGAAGACCGGATCTTGCCAGGAACGTGCTTTCCTCTTCAAAAATTGATGCATCCCGGCTCCAGGAAATGAAAGCGAGAAGTACCATGATTGTGGAGGTTGCACATGACAATACAGCAAAAAGAACCGGTACCAGCTGGTAAAAAAGACATTGAACTAGCAAAACGTATGGGTTATGTAGAGGGTGTTTGTGAGAGTGTTGTTAGTATCGGGAAAGAATATGAAATGGGAAAAAAGGTTATGGCTGAAATGAACGTAACCAAAGAAATGGCCATGAAATATGCAAACCCAAAGACGTATAAAGCAATGGAAGAAGGCATCTTTTCCCAAAAAAATGAACAGAAAATAGAAAAAACAAGAAGCCACAACAGATGAGCGACAAAAACGAATTCTTGCGTGGTAAACCAACCGATGCTTCCGGAGAACAGCTGCTTAGCTTTATATTCAAAATTGTAACACTGGGAATTATCTTTATTGGTTTACAGCTTGCAGCTCAAAAATTTGCTAAAAGTGTTTCGTATGATTCTGGCTGGTGTGGAAACCCTGTTAAATCGTTTACCTTGTTTGATCACGAAGTTTTACTCTATCCGTTTTACCGGATGTTTTACTGGACATTAATATACTATAAACGTACTGTTATTCATCCACAACTGTGGGCTGCCTGGAAAAACGTTCTTTTTACTTCAATTGGAGCAATTATATTTTACTTTTTTCTCGAATTTATCCTAATCCGAAATCGCAAGCAAAATATATTCGGAACAGCCCGATGGGGAACAAAAAAAGATTTAAAAAAAGCCGGTTTATTAAATTTGGATGGTGGTATTATCCTTGGACAGATCGCAAGTGCACGTTTGAAATGTGCGTATGACAGTTCTAAGAATAGTGTAATTATGTCCTTAAAAAATATCGCTCAGAAAATTATCCAAAGCGGAATTTATAATGTTCTTCTTTCAGCCCCAACCCGAAGCGGTAAAGGCGTATCAAGCGTAATTCCAACGTTACTATCCTATCCCGGAAGTGTTATTGTTTTGGATTTTAAAGGTGAGAATTTTAATCTAACTTCCGGTTTCCGGTCAAAATTCGGTAAGGTATACCGTTGGGAACCAACCGGAGATAAAGGTCATTTTTTTAACCCTTTGGAGGAAATACGATCCGGCGAATATGCGTTTTCTGATGCAAATCTTATTGCCGATATACTTACAACTCCATCTTCCGGAGGAGGAGATGCAACAAGTGAGCATTTTCAGGTTGGAGCAAAGGCTTTTCTGACCGGTGTTATTCTGCATTGTTTATGCTGCCCTGATTGGCATAATAAGAGTCTTCCCGGTATATGCGATTTTCTAAAACAAATTGATCCGGTAGAACCTGATAATACAAATTATATCTGTGATCTTATGATCACCGGTGAACATGGTGATCCTATAATACATCAAGCGATCGTTAATGCCGCTTCAGCACAACGGAGCCGTCCTGAAAATGAACGAGGATCAATGTTGTCTACAGTGAATAACGCTCTTGCGGTTTTTGAAGATTTTAAAGTTCGGCGTAATTGCAGCAGCAGTGAATTTTATATTACTGAATTTGAGGAGACAAAAAGACCGATATCTTTGTACCTTACGATCCAATATGCTGATGTCGCCAGAATAGCACCATTAATACGAATGTTTGTTATTCTCTTTTCCCGTAAATTTACCGGCGGTGAAACTCAGGCTACAAACCGAAAATTTGAAGTACCGGTTCTGTTTATCCTGGACGAGTTCGACAAGTTAGGTAAAATGGATGAACTTGAAATGAATATGGGTATTCACAATGGTTTTGGTATTCATTACTTTTTAATTTTTCAATCATTAAACCAGCTTAATAAAATATATGGAAAAGACCATGCTTTTTTAGCTCATTGCCGGAGTAGTATTTTTTACGCTCCCGGCGCCGGGGAATATGAAAGTGCAGAGCTGATAAGTAAAATTTGCGGAAGGGAATCAATAACCAAGGCAAATATAAGTTATTCCGGAAACAGGGGAGCATTAGGATACAATAATTCAAACCTCAGTTCCCAGGATCAGGAACGCAATCTCATTAATGCTGATGAAATAATAAAATTACCGTTAGACCGTTTTATTCTCATCTGCCAGGGATTCCCGCCATATATCGGGAAAAAAAATGTTTATTATCAAGATCCGATATTTAAAAAACGGTACCTTGATATACATGGTGAAAGCACTCCTGCCTTTACCAATCGTGAAGAAGCACAAAAAATCGCAGAAACAACAATAAGAAAAATTGAAAACCGGCGTTGGTATAATACAATCGCAACTGCATCTTCTTCACAAGAAGTACTTATGGATAATGATGAAGTTGGTTCTATGTGGGATAAACTGTCAGGTGTAATAGGTGATAAAAAACAACCTGAACTTGAAGAATCTTCGTCTGTTTATTCAGATAACGAAGATAATGAAACAGAATCTATGGAGCCAAGTGAAAATTTTCTGTAAATTGGAACAATAAAACGGCGATCTTGTGCTGAAAAAAACAAAAAAACTCATTTCCACAAAACGACTTGACGGAAAGAAAAAAACGCTTGCCTTCCCCCGGCAACTGGAAGAAGATTTACGACAATACTGCAGGGAACGAAAAATTGAAAGTGAAAGTGAATTAATTCGTCAGGCAATTGCAAAATATCTTGATGCTGAGTATGACGATAATACGCTGAAGCTTTCCGGTCTTAAAGAAGTTCAGGAAAAATTATCACAACTCTTATCAATGATATCTGTCTTATTTAGTTACCAGCACATGATGCATAAAAGTTTATTGGCTTATCATCATGAAATTGATGATGAATTAAAAAATGCTGCCATTTCCAGTGCATCGCAACGGCTTGATAAATTCTTTATAAGTTTCAGGGATAGTATCAAAAACGATCCGCCTTTCTTTGAAAAGCTATTACATGAATATGTTACAGGATCCTTAAATGAGTAAAATAGAAGATGATCAGGAATATAAAGAACGCTTGATGAATAATCTTCTGGGTGACCTTGCTCCGTTACTTCCGTATTTTGAAAAAAAAACAGTAACCAATGTTTATGTGTATGGTTCCGGTTCAGTACAAATCGATGATTTTAATGAAGGGAAGCATGAACCAGGCTTGACTTTATCAGTCACTGAGCGTATGCGTATTATCAACAGCCTTGCGTATGTTTCCGGAACACCAATTAATAAATATGAACGCCCTACACTTGAGAGTATTATTCCGAAATACAATATCAGAACAACCGCCATTATCGATCCTTGGACACAAACACCTGAAATCACCTTCCGCAGACCTGCAGAAAAAGTATATACCCTTGAAGAATATGTTGCTTCCGGAAGAATGACAGAAGAACAGTATATAAGAATTAATACGCATCTTGAAAATAGAAGTAATATCGTTGTTTCCGGCAGCACCGGAAGCGGTAAAACAACATTTACCAATGCTCTTTTGCATAAAATGGCAGAATTAACTCCGGAAGAACGATTTTACATTGTTGAAGATACTCCGGAGCTTCAATGCACAGCAAAATATAAAACACAACTGTATATCAGAAAAGAACAGGCTGTTACAGCAATACAAACCGCCCTCAGATGGACGCCGCAACGTATTATATTCGGAGAACTCCGTTCCGGAGATGTCGCTGTTGAATTACTTGAAGCATGGAATACCGGACATCCCGGCAATGTTACAACTATTCACGCCGATACTGCTTTCAGCACCCTCTCTCGTTTTGAAGGTTTATTGCGTCAAAAAATAATCGGCAAACTTCCCGACCTTTCATGGACAATACAACTTATCGTACATTTAAATTCACGGCCCAATTTTGGTCCATACATTGATGAAATTGCAACGGTCAAAGAACTTCAGGAGGAAAAGCCTATGATCTAACACCCTTTAGGAGTAAAGCCGCACAAATCTAATGGGTTAATTTTTTATCAGGAGATTATGTATGAATCAGTCTTACAAACGATGTTCTTTTCTGTTTTTATTTGTTTTCTTCGCACTATCACTCTTTGCTCAAGGTGTATTACCTTCCGGCATGACGAGTTTAGCTGATAGTATACTGGAAATATTTACCGGGAGATTTATCCAGATAATTTTTGCTATTTTCTTTTGTGGTTCTGCTGTTGCTTACGGCTTTAATAAGGACAATGAAAAAATAAAAAGAAACTGTATTGCAATCGGTATAAGTTCAGCAATGATTTGTGCTGCTTCTGCCATTGTTAAAGCTATCTGGGAAGCAAGCGGAGGTTGATTATGCTTGACATGCGATCCTATTCCCGAAAAGTCAGGCGGTCACTGTTAAACCGTGAACTCATGGCCGGAATTCCTCAAGTCGGTTTATTGGGCCTTATTGTCATGAGTGTCTTTTTTCTGTACATCCTTCGATTGTTTTTTATGATCGTTCCGGTTGTCATTTTATATTTTATTATGCGTTTTCTGACTGCCCGTGATCCCTGGATGATCGATATATCGTTAGATAGTATCCAGCAAAAAGACGTTTATCTTCCATGAGCAAAAGCGAATCGTTTCTTTGTGCGCTGCTCCCCTGGAATTTTATTACAAAATTCCATGAGGGAGTAGTGTTTCAAAAGGATGGCATTCTTCAACGTAGTTATGCATACCGGGCGCCGGATCTTGATTCGTCCGGAGAATTTGAAATAAATGCGCTTTGTTTGCGTGTTAATGATTTTACAAAACGTTTGGGCGCCGGATGGGCATTTTTTGTCGAAGCTCAGCGCTTTGCTACCCAGGAATATCCATCTAAAAAATCCGGACATACCGGTGGATTTGACAATCTTGCAGGGTATCTTATCGACAGGGAACGGGAAACTTCCTTTAGCGCTGCGGGTAAACACTTTGATTCAAGTTATTATGTAACCTTTACCTGGAAACCACCGGTTGAAGGAATAAAAAAACTTTCTTCGCTCTTTATTCAAAATTCGAACAGTTCTGAAAAAGCAAAGAATATGAAAGAAAACGTCGATTATTTTATCAATGAAACCAATGCGATTATCGGTCTTTTGTCATCAAATATGCTTATTCAACCGTTAACCAATAAAGAAACTGTCGCATATTTACATTCAACAATATCGTTTAATAGACAAGATATCCATTTTCCTCATACGTCTATTTTACTGGATCGTATCCTTCCTGACATGGCGCTTGTCAACTCAATGCCTATGAAACTGGGCGATTATTATATCCCTATTATTGGTGTTAATGATTTCCCCGAAGAAACGTATCCGGACATCCTTGAATCGTTAAACAGAACACGCATGGAATATCGTTGGGTTACCCGGTATATTTGTCTTGAAAAAGAAGTTGCAAAAAAGGAAGCCCAAAAAAAAGAAAAATCACATAGAGGAAGCAGAAAATCGTTTTTGCAGACATTTGCAGAAGCAACGTCTAAAGACGGGGCGGCCGGCAGTACGGTTATCAATCATGGCGCAAGCGTTAAAGAAGAAGATGCTATTCTTGCAGGTGTTGAAATAGAAACCGATGAAGCCGCCCTGGGCTATTTAACGACATGTGTAATGGTATGGGATAAAGATCCTATTAAGGCAAAAAAAGCTGCCGAAACGGTACGGAATATTATCCAAAGTGCCGGGTTTACCTGCAAAGAAGAAACCCTGGGAGCGCAGGAAGCATGGAGAAGCATGATGCCCGGTCAGGTCTTCGCCAATTACCGTGCATTACCGGTAATGTCGTATAATTTATCGCATATTCTTCCGCTGTCTTCCGTCTGGGCCGGACAGCGTATTAATATTCATGCCGGACATATTTCCGGTGTTTCCTTGCCGCATGTTACCTGTTCTACCCAGGAAGGGACACCGTTCTTTCTCAATTTAAACCCTGAAGATGTCGGTCATACTGCAGTATGGGGGCCGACCGGCGCCGGAAAATCAACACTGCTGAATCTCCTGGAAGCTCAATTCTTTAAATATCCTGCTTCTCAAATCATCGTTTTTGATAAAGGTAAATCATGTCGTCAGGTATGCCTTGCTTCCGGAGGACTTTTCTACGAACCTGCTGCAGATAACTTTGCCGGGGTATCGTTTCAACCTTTACGAGAACTTGAAACCGGACGAGATATGCAGGATGCACAGGATTTTATTGAATCATTATGCACTGTTAATAAATATACGGTTACTCCTCCCATGAGTACCGCTATAAAAGCGGCGCTGGAGCTCATGAAAGATATTCCGGCAGACAGGCGTACTATTACCAGCTTTGTCCAATATATTAATTATCAGGACCCGGAAACAAAGCAGCCGTTTTTTAATATTATGCTTGGCGATTACCTGTGGTCGGGCGGTAAATACGGTAAAATCTTTGATTCTGTTGTTTCCGGCTTATCACTTGATACTCGTTTCCTGGCCATTGAAATGGAAGACCTGATGAACCGGGGAGAAGGCTGCATTGTTCCTGCCCTGGTATATTTATTTAATCTTGTTGAAAAGAAATTTGACGGACGGTTATCGCTGCTGATACTTGACGAGGCCTGGCTATTCCTCAGAAATGAAATCTTTTCACAGAAAATTACCGAATGGCTTAAAGTTTTGCGGAAGAAAAATGTCTTTGTCGTGTTTGCCACACAGGACGTTGCAGACGTTGAGAAATCACCGCTCAAAACCACGATAATTCAGCAATGCCTTACAAAAATATATCTTGCTGACCCTTCGGCCCTTACCGCCGGTATGATAAACGTTTACCGGGCATTTGGCCTCTCAGATCCGGAAATCGCCCTTATTGCTCAATCCCAGATGAAACGTGATTATTTTTATACGTCTCCCATCGGCAGGCGTATGTTCCAGCTGGATCTTGGCAGCCTTACCCTCGCACTCATAGGCGCGCCGGATCATAAATTGCTTGATACACTAGCAAAAGAAAAGGGGTTTGGCGTCCCGTTATGCCGTGATATTCTGGCCATGAAAGGTATCAACTATCAGCAGTTTATCGGTTATGACGCTCCGAAAGAAACTACGCCGGTACCCAAAGAAGCCGTTCGATCATTACCTCCGGAACCTGTTGTTTTGCCTGAACAACAAACATTTGTCCAAGCTCCAATAAAAACACCATCTGCTGATATACTCGATGCAGCAGCAACGATACAGAACCGGTCCACGAAAGGACAAGGACGTGCTGCCGAAAGTATGGCGCTGCGTCTTGGTATAAGTCCAACGACCCTGTACCAGGCAAAAAAATTACTTAAATATGGCCATCCTGAACTTATTGAAAAGGTCAGAAATGGAGAAATTACTATCAAAAAAGCCTGTAAAAATATTAAACAAGAAAATGCAGGGTAATATTAAATATATACTTTACAATTGCATTTTTTCGTTTTATACTAAAAATGGAGTAAAGAAATGGGTACTGTATTCGTTGAAATCACGCTGAAAAACGGCGGTGATCTTACCAGCTTCCAACGAGGCTATATTACAGATAAAGATGTACGTTCCCTTACGGTTACCGCCCTTGTCGATACCGGCGCATCCACGCTTGTTATCAATGATACTATTTGTCAAACGTTAGGGCTTGCTATCGAAAAAACAAGTACTGCAACAATAGCCGGTGGTATGAAAATTGATTGCAAGGTTACTGAACCGGTACGTATTTGCTGGAAAGACCGCGATGCGATCAGCCCTGCTCTTGTTCTGCCGGAAAGCGAAGTACTTCTTGGTGTTATTCCTCTGGAAGCTATGGATCTCATCGTTGATCCGGTAAACCACGAACTTGCCGGGGCGCATGGTGACAAAATGGTTATCCGTGTAATGTAATTATTTTTAAAATGACGGAGTACACTTATGATAAATAGCTTAAACAAAAACTATTTAAAATTGGTTTTTTCTACAATGTTGTTTATTTCCCTGTCTGTTGTATATGCTCAAACGGAAGATGATTTCAGATTTACCGAAAATGCTACGGGTGATGGAATAATTATTACAGAATATATCGGCAAGAGAACAAAAGGTACACAAGTACGAATTCCGGCAACAATACAGGGAAAACCGGTAAAAGAAATCGGTGATAATGCGTTTAAAAATCCAATTTTGTTTGGTTTAGACGATGACATTACAAGCATTATTATTCCCCAGGGAGTAACCGTTATTGGAAACCATGCTTTTTATCTTTGTGGTGATCTTCAAACTATAACGATACCTGAAGGGGTTACCGATATTGGCTACTGGGCCTTTGATGGCTGCAAAAAACTGTCATCAATTACTTTGCCAAAAAGCCTTACCAGCATGGGGGATTCTGTTTTTAGTGGGTGTAGTTCATTAAAAACAGTCACTTTTAATACGACTAACCTCACCATCATCCCTATAGCTGCATTTTCTGGTTGCATATCACTGACCAGAGTTGTAATTCCGGAAGGAGTAGTAACGATAGATGAAAATGCTTTTTCATACTGTCTTAATATAACCACTGTTGTTTTGCCCGCTACAATTAAAGAAATAGCACATTGTGCGTTTGCGGTATGTTCTGCCCTGACGACAATTACAATACCCGATTCGGTAACATCGATACAATTTGATGATGTTGTCTTTCTTGCGTGTACAAAACTTAATGGTCCAAGCCGGGATGCTCTTAAAAAACGAGGGTACCAAGGCAGATTTTAAAGAGTATCATTTCATATTGTTATATACAGCCGCCCTTTAGGGCGGTTTTTTTTGTATTAATAGAAAAGTTTTATTTGGAGGATTTTATGAAAAACATGTTCTTTCTCTGTTTATGTTTTCTCCCTGTTTTCTCAGTACAGGTTAATGCTCAATTGCAAGTTTTTGATGGAGTTGCTCATACCATCCTTGAGGCAACAGGTATTGAACAAGCTATTTATTATGCCCAGTCTATGGCTCAGTTTGTTGAAAGTGTACAACATGCTTACCAGCAGGTCCAGCATATGATAGAAGCTGAAAAAAGAGCCATTGAAAATTTACGGAGTATCACTGACGTTAAGAATTTTGATGACTTTATGAAATGGCAAAACCGTCAGTTGTATATGGAACGGGAAGTAGAAGACCGCTTTAATAATCTTGGTGTTAAAATCGGCGGTAAGACGTACCGTACCGGCGATATTGACGATATTCCCGAGGCTATGCAAAGTACGTTTGGCCGCGAATATTGGGAAAATGAATTCACCGAAGACCAGCGCAGGGAAATGTATTTAAATGCAGGGCTTTCCCCGGGAAACTATACCTATGTTAAAAAATGGCGGGAGCGGGAAGGCGATTTTGTAAAAAAAATACAGGCCCAGGCCCAATTGTGGGCAGATGAAAACGAAGATGCCGCTAACAATTATAATCACCTCATTGATAAATACGCTTCCGGTGATGAAGTGCATACCAATGAGATATTACAAAATATCAACATGTCGCTTATTCAGCAGGAAATGGTCCTTCGTGAAATTGCCCGGCAAATGGCGGAAAAAAATGAATATGACGTTGCAATGAATCAGTTGGCCAGTACCCCGCCTAATCCTCCGCGGTTGTCCGATACGTTTAACGCAAGACCCTTTGGGAGTATCTCAGATGCTGAAATCATTGTCTTAGATGAATAGGTGAGGTTGTTATGAAAGGTATAAATGATGCTTATTATGAGCTGATAGGAAAACTTGTCAGTATGCACTCGTTCTTCATTGGTGAGGCATGGAGAATCGGCCGGGTGGTACTGCTGATCTCGATTTGCTCTGCCGCATTTAATTATGCGTTAACCGGAACCGGGTTGAAAGAAAACATTGTTAAAATGCTCAAAGCGACGGTTTTCTTTATCGTTGTGATGCGGGCCTATCCGGGTATTATCGGTTGGATCACGGCATACACGTATCGACTGGCATATAATTCAACCTATGTTTCATTGGAAAATGAAATTATCATTAACAATGGTTCAATAAGTGCGCGTGCATCCAGTATGTTAGCAGACGATAGATCTAAAGCGTCCTATGGTAATGTTGCCGTTGCCTCAGCTGAAAATTATTTAGGGCGTCCTATCCAAGATGTAAATATTACTATTAATGGTAAATCAACGACATATCCTATGGTTGCTCCGGCAGCGATGCTTAATGCAATGCTGCTGGTTGCCGGGGAATGTTTACATGCCCCCGATCTTATCAATGAAAACCCCCTGAATCTTGGTGAAAAGCTCGGTATGTTTTTTAAAGGGCTGGTGTGCGCTATTGGCGTTATCATTTGCGGTTCGTTGGCGTTGTTGGAGTATCTTGTTGCGTATCTTGAATTTATGTTTGTTACCGCCGTTGGTATTATCTTTTTTCCGCTTTCCATGTGGGACGGCAGTAAATTTATGGCTGAAAAGTTCATCAGCGCCGTGTTGGGGTTCTTTATCAAACTGTTGTTTTGTACCATTTGTATCTTTTTGGCTTTTTGGGGTTTTCTTACGATGGCAAATTTATTTACGGCAAATCGTTTTGTCGGCCTTCCTGACCAAATACTGTTTATTATTGCTTTATCACTGTTGTTACTCTATATCTGTAAGTCGGCACCGCAACTGGCACAGAGTCTCATGACCGGTACGCCTTCTCTTAATGCGGCCGGCGCCATCGGGACCGCTGTTATGGCGGCCGGCGCTGTTGCGTCCGTTGCCGGTTTGGGAGCAAGGGCTGCCATTGGTGGTACGTCTGCTCTTTCCCAGGCCGGAGGCGCTGCTATGGAAGGCGGTGCTCTGGCACATGCCACTGGCGGCAGCAGAATTGCCGGAGCAGTAGGCGGGTTTACCGGGAGCCTGGCAAACAGTGCTTCTGAAGGGTTACGATCAATGGGTACTGATTTAACACGGTCCCTGGTTGCCCGATCACCGGGTGGACGTAATTTGCTTGATAGACCTGATGCACATCCGCATAGTGCTACTGCACGGTTTTTCCAGGATTCGCAAAAATCATTGGGTGAATTTGCTCAAGATGAAGCTGCACACGGAAAACAGTTAATTGATAACGTTTCTTAGGTATCATGCCGCATCAGCATAAAGCTACGACCTACAAACCTGTTGACGTTCCCAACCCCTTCCTGGGAAGCCCTGATAAAGCGTATGGTGACATTCTCCAGGATAAAATGAAAGAGTCTAAAGCCTGGCGATATACCGGCCTGGGATCACTCGTTTTATTTGCCGTGAGCATTATTATATTCAGTATCGCCCTTTCTACGCAAAAGACCGTACCGGTTTTAATTAACGTCATGCCTTCCGGAGAAGCGGTGCATCTTGGAGAAGTACGGCAAAGCGGTTCTTTTCAGGTACCCGAAACAGCAATACTGTTTCAAATCCGGAAATTTATTTCAAACCTTCGTTCAGTTTCAATAGACGGTGAAGTTCTGTTTAATAACATCAATGAGTGTTACTCAATGGTTACCAATTCGTATGAACCGGTCATGACTCGTATGCTCCGGGATGCAAGCCCGTTCGAACTGGTCGGCAGAATACGCCGGACTGTCGAAATTGAATCGTCGTTACGAATTACCGGTAATTCGTACCAAATTGACTGGATAGAAACTACGACCGAAACCAACGGAACACCCCGCGGAAGAAAAATGCGTGCACTCATTACCATCAAACTTATTACCCCTGACAATTCGTTTATCAAAACCAATCCCCTGGGCATCTTTATTGAAAATTGCGAATGGACGGAATTATGAAAAAATGCTTTGTATTGTTTATCGGCATGGTACTTATTTCCTGTACAACCATCGACGTTGAAAAAAATGTCAAGTCTTCAGACCGATCCAAAAAGACAACAGTAACACAATCTCCTGCTATGGTAATAGTACCTATTGAAACCGAACCGGTTATTGTTGAAAGACCGATGTATGTTCCTCAGGGCAGTACCACTCCGCCTCCGGCACAGGGACGTGCAGCAGTTCAACGGTCTAATACTGAAGGTATATTACAACCACAGGATTATGAAAAAGCTGTCATGGTTTACGACTTTCACCGTGATTTTGTCTACCAGATATACTGCCAGCCGGTTCGTGTTACCGATATAACGCTGGAATCAGGAGAACGTATTGTAGACCTTCCGTTCATTTCTGATTCGGAACGGTGGCTTGTCGGCGCCGGATTTCACTACGAAAACGAAGTTCCCGTACAACATGTGTATGTAAAACCAACTGCTGCAAACCTGAGAGCCTCTCTTATTATCAATACCAATGTCCGGGTATATCATCTTATTTTAATGAGCTATGCAGATATCCACATGCCCGTTGTCCGTTTTCGTTATTTTACCAATATTACTATGCCGCAAAACTTTATACCCAATTCATCAAAATCAACACAATTTGTAATCAGCGGAGAAGACGAATCTATTTATACCGATCCCCGGTACCTTTCGTTTAATTATAAAATTTCACATGGTGTTTTCAGGAAACCCCGTTGGCTTCCTTCTATGGTTTATGACGATGGCAGAAAAACATATATTATATTTCCTGAATCTGTTCTTCAGACCGAACTCCCTGCCGTCTTTGAACACCGTACCGATATTGTTAATTACCGTGTTAATCAAAATATCATGATCATCGATAAGCTTATAGAAAAAGTTTCTATCAAGCTTGATAAAAATACCGTCACTGTTGAAAAAAAACGAGGCAAAAAATGAGTGACAATAATGAACAGGTAACAGGAGAATCGTTAGAAGAACAAGAACAATACGAAGGTACTCCGGAAGAACTGACAAATTTTAAACCGGTACCCGGTGTTTCTTTTTTTGACCGGAAAAAAGTAATGGTTATACTTTCTGCTGCGTTGGGTGTTATTGTCCTGGGTGGAATTATCTTTAGTTCCGGATCATCGCGTAAAAAAAATCAGGCAGAAGGCGGCTATTCATTTGCAGCCAGGGCGCCGACCGATTTTTTACAACGCGAACGGGACCGCTCTCTGCAGCGCCCTCAGTCTGTCAGTATTCCGGACGATATTGAACTACCTGAAGAAGAGATGCCTGAAGAAGATGAATTATTACCGAAAGCAGTACTGGTTGATCTCAGAGAAGAGCCGCTACCGCCTGCTCAACACGTACATGACACAGGTCAGTATGCCGGTTCGCCGCCGCCGCAGTTTGTTGCGCATTTTTCACCGCTTGTCCCGAATGTTGAAGGCGGTCTCTTCGGCGGCGCCTCGGTTACGCCTTCTGCCAGTAGTCCTCCACCACAACAAACTGCAGTAGATTACCTATCCCGTCAACCGCAATACCCTGTTATGCAAGATTCGTATACGATTCAAAATAATCAGGCAAATAAAACGTCGTTTTACAGTTCTTCCGGATCAACCGGTATTCTTTCCGGAAACTTTCTTCCGGAAGATATACTGTGGGTCGGCACAATAATACCGGCAGTACTGGAAACAGCCATAAACACGGATCTTCCCGGTAATGTTATTGCACGGGTTACCCAGAACGTGTACGACTCCCAAACAGGGCAAAAATTACTAATCCCCCAGGGAACCATACTGATTGCGAAATATAATAGCTCTATTTCCTACGCTCAAAGCCGTGTACAGATAGTATGGGATCTCTTAATCCGGCCTGATGGTTATCAAATTGAACTTGAAGGTATGAACGGTGTTGATCCTAAAGGTATGGCCGGGCTGAAAGCAACGTACCATGAAAACTGGTTTGAATACGTCAAAGCAGCCGGTATTATAACCATGTTTTCTGTTGCTAATGCAAAAATGGCCGAAGAAGCGGCGAAATATGCTTCCAATGATACAGCTGCTGCAGTGGTGAGTCAGAATTCCCAATTTATGAACCAGATCAGCGGAACTATTATCGGGAGAGCGATGGATATACAACCGACGCTTACTATTAAAAGCGGTGAAAAGATCAACATCATGCTCAATAAAAATATGTATTTACCACCCCTGGACAGCTACCCTGTTACTGAAAAATATTTCCTTCCGAAGTGAGGTCGTCTATGAATGATCTGGTTAAAAAAGCATTGATTATTATTTCAGTCTGTTTTAATATCATTTTTTTGTTGTTTATCATTTTTTCGTTAACACGGAAATCCGCTACCATTTCTTTTCTTAATCTTGAATCCGATTCTGACAAATACACAACTGGTGTTTGTATTGTCAGTGTACCAACGCAAGGCGCTGATCTTGTATTGGGGACGCCTGAGTTTTCCTTGAACGTTGGCGAAGAAGCAGCGTTGCAGTTTTCTTTGTTTCTGGAACGCCATCAGATGAACTTGGCATTGGAACCGTTGTATGATCATGAAATTGTATCGATAGATCGGTCCGGTTACGGACTTATTATTACAGCGATCAAGCCTGGAGAAACGATTTTGCAGACGATGACCGGTAATGGCATCCGTGATATCGCGATCGTAAGCGTTACCCCCGCATCCTTTGAATAAGTCTCGATTACTGTTTTTATGTATCTTTGTTTTTGTAATGCTGCAGGTTCGTACCGTCCACGCGGTTGACTTTTGGCAGTATCCGGAAATGGCCGACAGAAACGCATTCTTCATAGGGGTGTTTCCCATTCTTTTTACGTTTGATGAGTATTTTGATGTACGCCATCCTGAAATCTTTATTGATTATCTGCTGCCGTTCGGCTTACCGTTTTCTATCGGGGCATCCATTTATCCAGTTGATCCGGAACGGTACAGTATCGGTCTCCGTATCGGTTACCATATCAATTTTGACGATGAAAAATTAGATGTCTATTTTCTCTATGCAGTCGATCTGATCTCTCAGGACGAGTATCTATTTCTTGAATTCGGCGGACGGTTTGGTTTACGCCGTATGTTCGGAGAATATATCTGTTTTACTGTAGAAAGCAGTTTTTTGTTTCGATCAATTTTTATTGGTGTTTCAATAAAAGTAAATTAATACCGCGGAGGTCTATTATGAAAATGTTATTCGTACTTATTGTTTCTTTGGTTATTGTATCCTGTGATAATTTTACTATATCTAAACCAAAAAAAGATGATCCTGAAATTGTTGAATTACCCAATGATGCAGATTTCATTTCTTTTGCCGGAGAACGGTATGAAAAGTATTACTTTCAGCTTGATCCGGCAATTTGGGATAGGACACATACGCTTTCTGTTTCCGTTCGGTCTCCTAACGTTCGTGATGCTAATAATTATAATACTAATAATTATTTATATAATACGATTACCATTACCAATTTTCCTTTACGAGGTTTTTTTGTACCTGGCAGTTATTACCTCAGTGGTTATGGTAATTTTGCATATAATACGACTCTTGGTATTTATCAAAATATTGCTGGTTATTTGTTTCCGTTTAATGCAATCGTAATCATAGCCGTTGATGAAACATCGTCTAACTATGCAGCTACCCATGAAGAATATACTGTCAATACTGTGTTTTCTAATCAATCATTGTCCTTACCGAAAACTGCTCCGTACTCAAATCCGTATTATCTTTACAAATACAAAACCTATTATTTTACCTTATCAGCTGATCAGTTTTTTCAGTATTTTAATGCGCATTCCAGGCCTTCTGACTATCATTCAAATACTGTCTCATCAGCTATGCCTATGTCATTAACCACCTTCGATCCGCACTTGCTGAAAAGCCGGGATTTTTACCAGTACAAATCGTTTATCATTACCTACAAACCCGGATTAGTTATTCACGGTTTTAATTTAAAACCGATGCCGCATCCGGTTGTCGAAACCATTACCTTTGACGAAGAAGAAAATGCCATATCCGTTTCTTTTCGGCATTATAACGAACCATATACCGGTCCGCTGTTTACCTATTGGATTGAAGCGGAAGACGGTACCTGGCGAGATAAAACTGTCAGCATAGAATGATTCCTGTACTGTTCTTTGATTAAAACACTTCTTTTTCTTTTTATCGTACCTCTATATGCATAAAGACTTTGGTTCTTGGGATGATGGGTTTCCACTTGTAATGCATTTAATTGACCTGGAACGTGTACACCCTGCTCCATACAGAATACTCCAAGCACACCCTGATTATAACAGGGCAAAATACCATGAAGACCGTGCAGCTGCATCACGTCTTGTTCTGTACTTCTTATCTTTACCGGAAAATTTACAACAGCTGAAATATCTTGAAAGACAATATGCAGGTTCAATTATTGTTTCTGTACACGCACATGAAGCGTTTGGAAAAAATCGAATCCCGCAAATTTTATCAACCTATATTGGTAATAGTATCGGGCTTGAAGTTGACAATACAATTGTTCAAACCAATACCGTTAATCATTCCAGAGAAAATGAATGGCATCGCTTCGCCTTCAGACCAACATTCGAAGGAACCGTCAAAGCCGGTCAAAGCTACCTCCTTGTTGATGATATTTATTCACTGGGCGGTACCTTCAATGAACTTCGTAGATTTATTGAAACTAATAATGGTAAAGTTTTGCAGACTATTGCACTTGCCACCGGCAGAAGCGGTCCGGAAATTGCTTTGTCAGATAAAACACTTAATGCGCTTGTTGACAAATACGGCAAAGAAAATTTATCATCATTTTTAAAGGAGAATAATCTCTATGAAGGAAATTACAAAGCCCTTACAGAACCCGAAGCCCGAGCACTTAGAAGAGCCGCGTCCCTTGACCAGGCACGAGATCGAATCCTTGCGGCAAGACAAGAAGCTTACTCAAGAATGGGCGAAGAAAAATATCCCTTCAATCAAAAGAAGCCGGTAACAAAAAAATCCTTCCACCGATAACCCTTCCCGTGTAATTTTTATTGTGTTTTTTATAAAAGCCGTTCCCTCCGGAACGGCTTTTTTTTTACTCTTTTTTCTTTATTACTTTTCTATATATAAAAAGGAATTGTATTGAAGATATGAATACCGTTACTAGTAACAGTCCACTTTCTTTCGGCCTGCCCGGTGAATTAATTATTACTATTCCTGATACCCCTGCTTTTTATTCACTGTATGCGGACGGTCTTTTTTCCCGGAAAGTGTATGACACAGCATCAGGCGTTTCCTTGTTTTCCTATAGTCCCGGTACTGCAGTATTTTTATATTATACCTACCCTACCCATCGTGCAGTTTCGCTGATTCGCAATATTTCCGGCTCATCTTCGTTCCCGGGGCTTTCTAAAAAAGTACGTACTGTTTTTACCGTCCATGCGTCCAGGGTGGATAAGCTTCGGCGTTCAATCGGTTTCCTCAATAAACATAGCGGAGGAGCGTACCATTTTCCTGATGATTTTTATCTGAGGCTTTATTTTATTGTAGTAAAACGGGGGAAACTGAATTATATCGCGTTACGTACATTGGCGGAGAATATCAATGTGTGATTGCCATATACACATTAATACTGAAGTAAAAAAACGATATGGTATCGCTATATCCTGTAATACCAAAGGAACATACGGATATGTAACGAAATCCGGATCGATCGGCCTGGTTGTTTCTCTGCCGCTTGTTATTGATGAACCAGGTTTAGGGTGTGCCATAACCGGGCAACATCTTATATCAGCAAGGTACTGCCCGTTGTGCGGAGAAAAATACTAATACGAGGTGTGTATGTTAATTCTATGTGAAAAACCGTCCGTTGCAAAAGATTTTGCCGCTGCCCTGGGTGCATCAAAAAAAATCGGTTATTACCGTACTGACGATACCATTATTACCTATTGTGTCGGACATTTGTTTGAATTATGCCCTCCGGAGACCTACAACAATGTCTATAAACAATGGGTACTCGCTGATCTACCGATTTGTGTACCGGCTTTCAAATATCACATGAATGACAGTACTGCAGAACAGGCTATTATTGTCCTTAAACTGCTTAAAGAACAGTGCCACGATGAGGTACTCATCGCAACCGATGCAGGCCGTGAAGGGGAATTGATTGCCCGTATCGCACTGAAAGAAGCCGGTATTGCGGACATTAGACGGTTTAAGCGCTTCTGGGTTTCTGAAGCGTTAACCCCTGACGTTATCCTGCAGGGAATCGCTGCAGCAAAACCGCTGTCAGACTATAACGCTTTGTCGGAACAGGGATTTGCCCGGCAACATGCAGACTGGCTGGTTGGCATCAACATGACCCGGTATATGAGTATCGGTAATCCACCGCCGCCGTTCTCTGTCGGCCGGGTACAGACCGCCGTTTTAGCTGCTATTCGTTTCCGTAATGAAGCAATTAAAAATTTTATTCCGGTCCCCTATAAAGAACTGTCCGCTTCCGTTACTTCAGATACCGGTACTACAATACAAGCACTTTTGGAAAACCCTAAAACCGGTAAAACGTCATTCTTTTCCGGAGATGATGAATACCTTCATACTGCAGTTACTGCCTGCAATGATAAACCGGTTAATGTTGTTGATGTTGAAGTAAAAGAAAAATGCAGTAAACCGGAAAAACTCCTGAATATTACCGGACTGCAGAAAGCAGCGTTCAAGCGGTTTGGGTACAAACCCGAAGAAACGTTGAACCTTGCACAAAGCCTCTATGAAACCCATAAATGCCTTTCTTACCCACGAACCCCCTCAAGAGTTATGGGTGACAATAACGTTGAACTTTTCCGTAAAATGTTTAATCTGCTGTACAATGAATATGCACTTTCTTCATATTGTGATGTTTCACTTATTACAGCAGATAACAAACATATTTTTAATTCTTCAAAACTGGAAGATCATCATGCGCTCATCCCGTTGGATAAACTGCCTTCCGGCGCCAAAGAGAAAGAACGCAACGTATATACTATCGTTCTTGAATCGTTTTTTATTGTGTGTATGCCTGATTATATCTATACCGAAAAATCATTCCGGTTCCATTGCAGTACCTATGTTTTTATTTCCACTGTTCGTGAAGTACTTCATTACGGCTGGCGGAATGCAGTCGAATATCAAAATGAGGGTGAGGATCCGGAAATTCCCTGTTCTGATGATTTTAATGAAAACTCCTGTTCTATTACCGGATTAACGATCCTGGAAAAACACACCGAACCGAAAAAACACTTTGCCCTTGATTCCCTGCTCGCTTTTATGGAACATCCTCATGGTGATACCGGCCAAAAACTTGCCGGACTGGGGACTCCGGCAACCAGAGCAGACATTATTAAAATTTTATTTTCCCGGAACTATCTGGTGGAAACCAAGAAAAAACTATTCGTTACTGACCGGGGACGGTATTTAGTGGAACAATTACTGCAGCACGACCTCCTTAAAAAACTATGTGACGTGTCCCATACTACCGAATGGGAACAGCACCTTACCGAAGATCCACAAGCGTTTTTTAATTATATTTGCTCGTATGTTACCGAATGTGTTACTTCTTCTGCTTCCCGTCCTGCCTTTCAAAACGCTCCTCTTGGAATATGCCCATTGTGCGGAAAAGGAGTTTTTGAAACAAAAACTGGGTATGGTTGTGAAGGGTACAAAGATACACCGAAATGTCAATTGTATATTGGAAAAACGATTGCCGGCGCTGCTGTCAGTGCTGCAGAGGCCACTTTGCTCCTGATTGGCCAGAAAACATCGGTAAAACACTGCAAAAATAAAGAGGGAAAAGCATTTGATACGTTCTTTGTCCTTGAAGGGGGAAAAGTTTTATTTACATATTTATAATTTTCAGCCTGTCATTACGCAGAACTTGAAACCTGTTTTTGTTACTCTTTTTTTATAAATATTTCGTTATTGAATTTTTCGCTTATGCATAGTAAAGTCTTTGAATCTACTATCTGGAATAAAAGAATACCGTCTATTGTATTAACGGTAATAATTGAATTCTGAATCTCGTACTGATATGACAACCGATAGTAAACTCTATTACTGTATAAAACAAAGAATAAACCGTCCCGAATGTCAATAGCATTGATATCAATAGTCTTATTCTCTGGGGAGAAAACTCCGGTTACCGGTTCATTCGAATATGCACAACACATAATAAGACAAAACAGTAAAAAAGTAATAATGCTTCTTTTCATTTACCCTCCAAAAGTATGTTTGAAACATATTAATATTATAAAATCGTGTCAAGTTAATAGTGCTGGATACTTGCTCAGAAAAGAAACAAATGTTCTTCACGCATAATGAGAGCTTGTAATTTCTGATGAATAATGCTTAATATCCGGAGGACTACAAAGTGGACGGTATACTAAAATGCCTATGCGGAGCCGGACCTGTTATTGAAGAAAAACCCATTCATGGGAATTGTGCCATTGATACAGTATTCAAATACCGATGCCCAAACTGTAAAGAAAAAGAGCTGCCCTGGTTAGGCCAGTGGAATCACTGCGGTGCTTTACAAGAGTGGAACCACATTGCACAAAAACGATCGTATCATAAAAGGACGCTGGAGTATAATGAACATGGCGTGTGTATCTCCACGCCGGATAAAATATTCGAATGGAGAGATAAAAAAAAGACTTATTATAAAGTAACTGTTAATTTTTATTTTGATAATTTAAAGGTTTACTATTGTTTTGATTTTAATTATAAAAACAACGGTCATGGTTACGGTTTGTTTATCAGAGATCGTTGTTTTCCGTCCCTTGAGCTTGCTAAAAAAGATGCAATGAAAGAAATACTTCGTAGTGATAACAACCTCGAAAAAATAATTGAAAGACTTTTTTATTAATCGATGAGTACTATCAAATTTTGTATAAAACGTTACACTGCCAATTACAAAAACCGGAGGTTATATGAAAAAGTTTGAAGCTATTCTTTTACTCATTGGAAAAAATCCTGAAGCATTTATTTTAGGTTGGCTTTCAGCAATAGTTGGTATCATTTTTAGTTTTTTTGTAGTTTTACTTTTTAAATGTTTTGGTCCTTGATTATTAATGTATGAACTATTGTAAAATACCCAAATTGGATTATGTGATGGGAGGAAGGCTCCCCCTCTTGCCTGCACTTCGTTACAGGCGTACCCCCTCTCCGGGGAGACCCCGTAACGCCCCCGGAGTAGGTAGAAACCGCCCTATTGCGGTTTCAATTGACCAGGGTACTCTTGTGTCCCCTGACTCCACGCCTGGGGGAACGTATCCCCCAGACCCCCATTTGAACGCTGTTTCTTCCCCAGTATACAAAACGCCTTTTGGCACAGACCGTGCATGTCGCTTCACTCCGGCACGGTCAGCGCCAACCCTTCCGGGCCAGGCTTCTTTATTGGGGTTGGTACTGCGGATTAATTCTTTTTACGGTTCAATCGCTCCAGCGGGGGCGTCGGGGGGCAGCTGTTTGTGGCCCCCCCTAAGGCCGCCCCCGCTTTTGGGAGCGATTACATGGGTTGGGTTTTGTGGTGGGTCAACTATTATTTTTTGGAGTGAAGCCATGACAGACAACGCAAAAAAAATCCTTGAACAGGTAATGGAAGCGGTTACCGCAGAAAAAGCCGTACATTTCGTTAAAGAACGGGTATTCAGTGACGGTATTTCGATCCCGTGTAAAAAGTGGTCCTATTTGAATCAGTTTGTTACTTACCTTTCCGGAACAGCTGACGCCCGGGGGTTTCTGCAGTGGAAGGACGCCTGCAGAAACGTAACAAAAGGCGCACAAGCGATCTATATTCTGGTCCCAATGCTCTACAAAGCAAAAACCAAATCCGGAGAAACGGTAAGTGATGAGAATGAAAAAGAATTAAAAGGGTTCAAAGCTATGCCGGTGTTCCGAGTTGAAGATACCGAAGGCGCTGAACTTGATTATGAAGCCCGGTTGCGTGAATTTGATCCTTCTTCGTTGCCGCTAATTGATGTTGCCCGGGCCCTGGGTGTTTCAGTTTCTGCAGGCCTGACCTGGGATGCAGGAGGTTGGTTCCGGAAATCCGATAATTCTATCACTATGGGGAGTACTAACGGCCAGGTATTTTTACATGAACTTTCCCACGCCGTAGATAATGCGCTGCCCGGAAAAGCTGACGATTATGCTTTCAATGAAGTGGTTGCAGACCTTGCAGCTGCCTTCCTCTGCACACTCTACGGCGTTGATTGCAATGTAGATAATACCAATGCGTATATTCGCGGTTGGGCGGGTAAATCTGCCCAGGGCGCGTTTACCTTCGTCAAGGCCCTGGAGCGGGTTGAGGAAATCTATCACTATATTGAAAAAGTCAGGTCCAGTACTCCGGCTGCAGCATGACATTATTTCCGGCTCTCCGGAGCCGGAACAGCATACTTTTTAAACAAGGAGTTTTTTATGACGATTTTTACGAAAAAAGGAAAACTAATCGGTTCAGCCGCATCCATTGAAAACCTTGCTGAAATGATAAGTAAACATTTTTTATGGAAAGAACCGGCTGTTTTACGGGATCAGGCAGATGGAACCTATAGCGTTCATTTTCCTGCAAGCAGCCCGAAAGCAGGAAAAGAAATAAAATATTATAGAGTTATTAAAAAGAAAGAACGGTATAGGTTCGAAGCAGATCTGGATCCTGTAAAAAGGGAAATTAAAAGATGAAGCTCCAAAGCCCTTTTGCAAGGGCTTTTCGGTTCCGTCTCTATTGAAATTTGGGACTGTTTGTCTTATTTATATCGGATCTCGATAGTATTTTGTATTTCTATTTTTAGCATAATATGACAAATGTCATAAATCAACAACATTATTTTCTGGATATGTTTTCAGGTATCGGTAACGCCGTTGTCCCTCAGTGTGCGGAAATAATATTCAGCTTATCGTTTTTTGACTATTTCAGATAAAAAAACCAATAAGGATTATGAATGCCAGACAGAAAGGAAACCCCCGGTTACTATTCGATAATTACCGCAGAGGTACGCTATGATAAATCGCTTAGTCCTAATGCCAAGCTTTTATATGGTGAAATTTCATCACTGTGCAATGTAAAAGGGTATTGCTGGGCAAGCAACAAGTATTTTGCTGAATTATATGGAGTTAATCGGAGTTCCATAACCCATTGGATCAAGCAGCTGGTAGATGCTGGTCATATTAACCAGCAGTTTATCTATGCGGAAGGACAGCCCAATATTACCGAACGGCGACTGTATTTATCCAGTGTTTTACCTGATATTTCTATTCCTCAGAACCACATTTCGTCAGAAAACACAGAAATTCCTGTAATTGAAGGGGGTGGTGAAATTTTGCACCAGGGGGGTGGTGAAATATTTAACCAGGGTGGTGAAAAAACCCAAGAGATATTAATAAATTCTATTAATAAAATTTCTTCTTCTTCTGATTTATTCAAAATTTTGATACCTAAGGACCAAAATTCTACTGAAAGTGCTGAAATAGAGGGGGGTGGTGATATAATTCACCACGGTGGTGAAATTTTGCATCAGGGTGGTGGTCAACAGGAAGAAGAAGCTGCACCATTATTTGTATCAAATTCCCCGGAAACCGGTTTTTTTGGATTCTCCAAAAGCTTCAGCCCTCCTGATGGTCCTCCAGACGTAATGTTTCAAGAAGCTAAAGACCTCAAACAACATTTGAAACAGCTTAATGCAGAGTTGATTTTCAACGAGGATTTTTACAAAAAGGCAGTCATTTTTATTAGCCAAAATCAGCTTGATTTTGGCTATGCTTCCTGGCTATTTGGCTATTGTGAAAAAAAACAAGTCACTAAAAGCATAGCCGGTTTTTATTTTACTGTTTTTTTCCAGTCTCGTTTTATCGAACTTTATAAAGAATCGCTGAAAAAACAGACACTACCGCAGAAAATAGAAATCATGTGTCCGGTATGCGATGCACAAAATGGAGAATCCGAAGCAATGTGCCCTCAGTGTGGTTTTAATAAAGCGTATCGAAATGATCATCATAAAGTGAAAAATTTCAAACTTTTATACTCAATGTCTGAAGATACTCGTAATGTTTATGAAAATGAACTGGAAGCAATCTTTACAGACGATTCTTTACATTTTGAAGAACAACTCCGGAGAAGAAGAAACCTTGATAGTAAATTTGGTTTTGACACCTCCTGAATCGTTATCGTACAAATAACCTTGCATCAAGTATCCGAAATACTTCTTTTGCTTTTTTTGCAATATTCTTTTTTCCCCTCATATCTTTATGGTTATACAGTTTTTTTACATCGTTGGTTACTTTATGTCCCATAAAACATTCTTCTATATCATCTCCCAGGCCCGCATCCGACATAAGTGTTTTCCAGAAATGGCGACCGCTATAAAACGTAATGTTGTTCTCATTGAGAAAATCAATGCTTAACTTTAGCATCTTTCCAAGTTCTTTATATGCTTTGGTAAATTGATAATTTGTTACATCACTGAATATATTTTTATTAACTTCCATTCCGTTAGCATATTCAACTATTTTTGCATACACTTTTTCATGGAGCGGAACTTTCCGGATTCCGTTATAAGTTTTGCTTTTTTTTAACTCAATGAATTTTACCCCATAATTCATAATAATATCATTTTTGCAAAAACTCTTAATTTCTATAGGTCTCATGTCCGTTGTATAAATTATTAAATTCAACAAATAGGACATTTTATCTTTCCACCGTTTATTGAATATACCTTTCATTATTTCCAATTCGTAGCAGCCATGCGTTTTTTTGTCTTCTTCTTTTTCCGGTATCGGGGAAAGGTTTTGACAAGGATTAACAGTTATAACTCCTTTTCGAACAAGATAGTTAAATATCTTATTGATCGCTGCCATATTATCGTTGGCTGTTTGAGCCTTTATTCCTGTTCCCAGAAGATAATCCTGAAAATCGTCTAAAACCGGTACCGTTATGTCATTAAACGATTCTATCTTTTTTTCTTTTAAAAAGGGAATAAATTTATCATTAATAATCATATAGTATCGTTTTCTTCGCACTTCTTTCATTTCACCGTTTCGTTTACTTTCTTTTTGGAAAACAGCGCTGCTCTGGTCATAAAATTGCTGTAAAAACTTTATGCAATATCCGCCATATTTTTGTTTATATTCTGTTATTATTTTTTCTCGATTTTGGTCCGCAAATAAACAGGCTTTTTCATAATCATTGGTATGTGTACACCATTTGGAACTTATCATTTTTCCGTTATGCCAATATCGTACATAATAAACAAATCCGCCAAACTTTTTACTATCACGCTTAATCAGATTGTACCCTTTGCTCTTTTTCACAAATGTATATTCATCGTCTATTAACCGCAGGGCCTTGATTGTGATTGGAAACCTTTCGGTAAATTCAGAACGTAAAGTAAGTATATTCTGCTGTTCCTCCCCTGATAGAAAAGATACTGTTTCCTGTAAAGTCATCATGCTATACCTCCTTCCAACTTTTGGAAATACTCCAATACCGTATCAGTGTCAAAATAGATTTCTGTTTTTTCGTGTACACAAGGTATTTGATTTGACAAGGCAAGCTTTTTGACGGTTTTTTCACTTATCTTCAGAATTAATGATAATTCTCTGATATCTAAATGTTTTGGAAATTTCATGGCTTTACTCCTGATAAGTACGTATTTCCCCTCCCAAAACAAACAGAAAAATTATTTTCGCTTACCCTCCTTTTTATGCTTTTTAACAATTATAAGAAGTTCGTTAAAAAGCTTAGTCAGCTTAACCCTTGGCCAACCAGCAGTTAATTCTTCAATTTCACAGAAAAATTCCTTACGTACATTTTTTAATCTCTCAGATTTTTTGGGAACCCATATACATACTTGCATTAACCCTTTTTCATACAATCGCTCTCTGTATTTTTTCTGTCTTTCTTTTCCGGATAACGCCATCTTGTATACCAATTCAAGATTATATCACCGTTACTAGTAACAGTCAAGCATTTATTTATAAAATATGGGCCATTTTTTGGGACACATAAAAAAATAAAAATATTTAAAAAATTTGCTTGACAGGTTTTAAAATCTACAATAATATGATTAACAAATGGGTATGTTTTTATAAATTCGTTGGGTTCCTGTAGAACCCGCAAAAACAGCCTCCTATCCACATAAATTGCATTTTCCTAATTGTAAAATATTTGGTACATAAGCAATTTATGTGGACAGGCATTTATTTATTAAATACTCCTATTTTTCGCTGGTCTATTTTTGCGGAGAATTCCAGAGGCTCTCGCCAGGGCTTTTGCTTACCCCTTTCCATACAATACTACAGGGTTTTGTATGCCATGCGCTGCGGTAGGTGGATGATGGTATTAAATTTACGTGGTCTGCGGCAGTGACGGCAAATAACAGCGCCCACAGGGCGGTTATCCAAAAAGAGTAATATGCCGTAGACCCAATAAAAGTAGAACTACGTTACAGAAACAGAAGTTGCTTTTGGGTTCATGACACAGGAACATCGGCGGATGCCATTGCGCCTGCTCCCCTTCATGTGGTGTATCGTTATGCCAGCACCGCTATACAAAGTCAGCAGCTGCTACCGTTGCGTGAGCTAATTATGCGAATGTATCGTTTCATTTGTTGATCTGCCATCATTACTGACCTATAGGTGGTGGGGTACAATTACTTTATCTTTGCCGTACTGAACACATCGAAACTAATGTTGCCATGTCGGTGGGGGGAAGGTTACCCATGAAGACCATTCGGCGTGATACAATGGCAGTGACGCCAGAGCGTCCGTTGACGGCAGCCACGACCGCCATGGTCTGAATGGGTGCTCTTTCCCCCACCGGTATGGAAAGATTGATGTGTTCAGTACGGCAGTAATGTTTTAGCTACCTCGCAACGCTTCCGGATATGGCTGTGGGCAGCAGATATGATGTGAACGATATGCTCTGCGTTTTACTTTAACTCATCCGGTCTGAGCATATTCTGGATAGAACAATAACTTTTTTCCCGTAAAGAAGGGAAGGGTTCTTCTTTTGGATTTGTCCTGAAATCATTGAGTGTTTTTTCATACAATGAATGTGGAATCTGCATAACGGCAACTTCGTTGTTCTTGATGCCATGTATATGGAATTCCAGGTTGTTTTCGTTTTTGGAATGGTACCAAACGCTTATATCATGTTCGGGATAATTTTCGTCTGCTTTAACAAACAGGTAGTATTTAATGGCTTCCACGGCTTCTGTAACAAGATCATCCTTAATCATGGCGATACGCTCCGTCATTTCCGGATAGGAAATTACCGTTTCTTTCGGCGCTTCATCTTTATTTGGTTTTCTGAGGTAAAAAGCCCCCCGTTCAAGTTCAGGAAGTACTTCCAATGTTAAACTTTTGGAAGGCCAATGGACTGTCATCGCAAACTCCGGCTTGTGCCGTTTACCGCAGTTGCTGCAGGGGAAATTCATAAAATTCCCGGCTAGAATATCTTCGATGTATTGGGGATCTGTGTCCAGGTTAATTTCTTCGGGAACTTCCGCCACAAAGGTGTTATCGCAGAAACAGGGAATTTTATGTCTCATTTTCAGCTCCTTACCTGGTATTTTTACCTGTTGGTAAAAAAGAGTATATCATTAAAAACCGCAAAGATCATGAGGCTTACAATTATTACCACTCCGGCAGTCTGAAAGACAGAAATTGCCTTTGGGTGTATGGGCCGCCGTTTTATCATTTCCGTTAAATAGAGGATGATCATACCGCCGTCAAGAATGGGGAGTGGAAGCAGATTCATCATACACAGGGCTATGGAAATAAGGGCAAGTATGTTTAAAAATGAATTTAATCCAGTTTCTATGCTTTCCGAAAATCCTCCTGCCGTAACTTCTCCCATAATATAGGTAATTCTGGCAGGACCTGAAACTGTTTGGGTATAATCAATGCCTTTCTTAAAGAGCAGTCCTAAACCTTTTACGGAAATAACAAGAGTTTTTGCCGCTTCTCTTCCGCCTGCAGCGAGGGCGCCCAAAGGAGAAAGACTGGGAGTACTGATACGTACCATAGGGTATTCAATACCCAAATCGGGGAAATCTCCTGAATAAACAACATCATTTAATTCCGCAGTTGATATTATTCCGTCTCGTTTATATTCAACAGAAAAATTTGCCGGTTTGTTTTCCCTGAATATTTTAAGGAATGCTACCGTATAGGGGAGTTCTTTGCCGTCCGCTGAAAGCAGGATGTCCCCGGGTTTTAGTCCCGCTTTTTCCGCAGCGCCGCCGGGCCGTGTTGCCTCTATCTTTGGCACTGCCCAGTAGTAGACGCCTATTTTACCCGATCCATTGGGATCCAGATTAGGATGAATGGTAAGTTGAAGTGTTTCTCCGTTTCTGGCTACCTTTACGGGAAGGTCTTTATCCGGATTCAATCCAATATTTTCCTGTATATCCATGTAATGACTGATTTTTTTACCGTTAATTTCTACAATTACGTCCCCGCTTAATAACCCCCCCTTGTCGGAAGGATAACTATTACCGTCTATATCGGAAAGGAGCACAATCCTGTTTTCCATGGTATGTATGTCGATGCCCTTTCCCCAAATAAACGAAAGTAAAATAACTGCAAAAAGAAAATTAAAAAGAGGACCGGCAAAAGCCGCAAAAATCCTTTTTAAGGGATGGGCGGCAAAGAATGTCCCTGCAGGAGGGGCTATTCCTTTTTTTTGGTTATTCCAGATTTCTTCGTAATCATTGTCGCCCCGCATCTTGCAATAACCGCCCAAAGGAAAAAGACCCAGCCGGTATTCCACGGCTCCTATTTTCTTTTTAAGTATGGGTTTGCCCCAGCCTATGGAAAAAGCTTCAACATCAATACCTGCAAAGCGGGCTGCTAAAAAATGGCCCAGTTCATGGATAAAAACTACTATTCCAAGTCCTGCCAGACCCAGTGCCACTTTTAAAATAGTCATGCTCTGTAAACTCCAAAATACAAATTCTATGATAATTTATTCTAAACAAGCTGCGATTTTTAAAAAAAGAACCGGTACAGTACATAAAAAAGAGGAGCTGTTAATGCAATTGAATCGGTAGAATCAAGTACACCGCCTCTGCCCGGAAAAATACGGCCAGAATCCTTAAAACCGCAGCTTCTTTTTATTGCCGATTCCGACAGATCTCCCAGTATTACCGTTATGCCGGAAAAGAAACCCAGCAATATTGCCGAAGGAAGCTTTGCTATTTGATCCGGCACAAAAGCCCCGGGAATAGCATAAGCCATTATGACGCAAACTCCAATGGATGCGGTCATACCTCCCATATAACCGGCAACACTTTTGTTTGGACTAACCGAAACTATTCCCCGGTTGTTTTTGCCGAAGAGCATTCCCGTTACCCAGGCCAAAGAATCATTGGTCGTGACGGTAAGAACAAATGCAAGGATTACAACTGTGGAATGTTCCAGAGTGGTCATATTGACTACCCAGCTTAAAAGAAGACCGGGGTAGATCATAACCGAAAATGATGCGGTAAGGCGGTTAAGTACCAAAGAGAAATCATTTCTGGATTTGTGGTAAAAAATTTCCGATACCAAAACCCATAAAGCGCCTATGATATAAAGGAACTGGGTAATCTGGCTGTTGGTATTAAAACTTGCAATAAGTGTTGCTGCAAGCGGACTCAATGAGCCAAGTACAGCAGCTTCTCCAAGATATACGGGGAATCCCTTTGCTCTGAGCATTAGGGCAAATTCTACAGCTCCCACTGAACTGAAAATAACTACAAAAATATTCAAAACCAGGTGATTATACTGAGGCAGAAAAAAAATCATAGATACGAAAAGCGGAAGGCCAATAAAAAAAATCATTAATCGCTGGATAACCTGGGATTTATTCATGTTACACTACCGTATTTTCGTTCCCGATTTTGATACGATTCAACGGCGTTTTGCAGTTCCGTTTCCGTCCAGTCCGGCCACAATACCGGGGAAATATAGTATTCTGCATAGGCACTTTCCCAAAGAAGAAAATTGCTTGTTCTGTATTCTCCTGCACTCCTGATAATCAGGTCCGGGTCGGGGATGTCGGGATTATCCAGATAACCGGCCAATGTTGCTTCATTCAGAGATAAAAAGTTTTCCCCGGCACGGGCAGCTTTCCTGACGGCTCTGAGTATTTCGTCCCTTCCTCCGTAATTCAGGGCAAGAATTACCTGTATTCCGCTGTATTTTTCAGTTTCGGCGCACATATCCCTTATTTCTGCCGCTATGTCCTGAGGCAGCCCGTCCGGATCTCCGGCATGCCGGAGGCGTATATGGTTTTCTTCGTAAAACTCCATTTCACTGCGGAGATATTGTTTTACCAATCCCATAATAAAACCAACTTCATCGGTTGTCCGTTTCCAGTTTTCCGTAGAAAAAACATAAAGGGTAAGGTAACGAATCCCCATTTCCGCAGCGGCTTTAACAACTCTTTTGGCTGCATTAAGACCTTCCAAATGCCCCTGAGTCCGGCGCTCTCCGCGGGCTTTTGCCCACCGGCCATTTCCGTCCATTATAATCCCTACATGGCAGGGGATTGGGCTGGGACTTGTCAAACTTCCATTATCTCCGATTCTTTTTCTTCCAGCACCGTCTCGATCTGTTTGATGAAAGAATCAGTCAGCTTTTGAAGTTCTTCGGAATTTTTGCTTTCTTCGTCTTCGGTCAATTCCTTGTCCTTTAGAAGCTTTTTCAGCTCTTCGTTTCCGTCCCTGCGAATATTCCTTATTGCAACGCGGCTCTGTTCCGCCTGGGCTTTGGCCTGTTTTACCAGCTCTTTGCGCCGTTCTTCCGTTAAGGGAGGAATAGCAATGCGGATCACCTTGCCGTCGTTGGATGGGTTAAGGGAAAGTTCCGACGAGAGTATTGCTTTTTCGATTTCACCTATCAGTGTTTTGTCCCAGGGCTGGATTACAATAAGCCGGGCTTCCGGGGCAGATATGTTTGCTGTTTGGCTTAACGGAGTTTTCTCTCCGTAATAATCCACCCTGATTTTATCAAAAAGCGCCGCCGATGCCCTGCCTGTACGGAGGGCGGCATAGCCTTCTTTAAGGTTGGCAATGGTTTTTTTCATCCGCTCTTCGCAGGAGCTAATAACACTATGCATTATGCACCGACCTTATAATACGCAAAATCGGCAACAGAAAGAACAGTACCTGCGCTTTTCCCCGCTTCTTCCAGTGCCTTTGCAACACTGAGTTTTTCGTCTTTTACATAACCCTGATCAAGGAGGCATATTTCCTTAAGGAATTTATTTACTTTTCCTTTAAGGATATTGTCTACGACATTGTCAGGCTTTCCTTTTAGTGATTCGTCCTGTTCCATTTGTTTGCGGAAAATTTCTTCCTGTTCCTTAAGCCATGCAGGATCGATTTTTTCCCTGCTCAATGCCATTGGGTTAAACGCCGCGATATGGAGGGCAAGATTAAAGGCAAATCCCTGCACATCTTCGTCTTTTAATGCATCAGCTTTTTCGGCAGCTATTTTTACTACAACACCGATTGCACCGTCACCGTGAATATATTGGCACAGATATTCGTTTGTACCTGCATCCATGACCATCAGGCGTTTCAGGTTCATGTTTTCCCGGATTTTTGCCGCAAGGTCTTTAACCATTTCATTCAGTTCGTCCGTTATACCGGTGTAACCTTTTTCCAGGGCTTTTGACGTAAGCTCATTCCCCAGTGTAATAAAGTCGGGATTCCGGGCTACAAAGTCTGTTTCGGAAGCAATTTCCGCAAGCACCGCCCTTGATCCGTCATTATTAATCTTAATAAAGATTTTTCCTTCGTTGGCGGCTCTTCCCGAGCGTTTTTCCACGGCGGCAAGGCCTTTTTCTTTAAGGATCTTTTCTGCCGCTGCTGCGTCCCCTCCGGTAGCAACAAGGGCGTTTTTACATTCCATCATGCCGGCTCCGGTTTTTTCGCGGAGTTTCTTTACATCTGCAGCGCTAATATCAGCCATTTAACTACTCCTCTTCATAAACCTTGTCAATGTCAACGTGAATATCGTCTTCTTCGGTTCCAAGGTTGTCTTTTTCGGTACTTTCCGTTTTTGCTTCTTCTTCCTCGCCTGAAGCATAGGCATCTATGTCTATTTCCCTGTCTTCTTCTTTTAGGGAAATATCGTTCATCATTTCTTCCATGTCTTCGTCTTCTTCGCCCAGTGTTTCGATGATCTTAAGTCCCGCTTCGTTGTCCGCCTCTACTACCGCATTTGCAATGATCTGGGTAAACAGAGTGATAGCGCGGATTGCATCATCATTTCCCGGAATGGGGTAGTCTATCCCTTCGGGGTTACAGTTGGTATCTACAACCGCAACAATGGGGATATTCAGGCGCTGGGCTTCGGCTACGGCTATGGATTCCATTCTGGTATCAATGATAAAAAGTATCCCCGGAGGATCTTTCATTTCTTTGATACCGCCGAGATTTTTTTGAAGCTTTGATCTTTCCTTGCCCAGAGCGGCAATTTCCTTTTTGGTAAGGTTTTCGAAAGATCCGTCCACTTCCATTTTTTCGAGTTTTTTAAGCCGGAGCAGGGATTTTTTTATGGTAACAAAGTTAGTCAGCATACCGCCAAGCCAGCGATTGTTTACATAGAACATACCGCAGCGTTCAGCTTCTTTCTGGATGGCCTGCTGTGCCTGCTTTTTGGTTCCGACAAAAAGAACCGATTTTCCTGCAGTTACGGTTTTGCGCACCGCGTCGTAAGCATCTTTAATGGACTGAATGGTTTTTTGAAGATCGATGATGTGGATCCCGTTCCGTTCGGCAAAGATATATTTCTTCATCCGCGGATCCCAGCGTTTTACCTGATGACCGAAGTGTACTCCCGATTCAAGCAGGCTTTTCATGGTGACTACAGCCACTATTTTCCTCCTGGGTGGAATAGCTTTTGCTTTTCCACTTCCTTCACTATATCTCTCCCGATTACGGGAGGAAATTACGGACCAGCAGTATTAAGCGCCGTACTGGTAACCGTTATCAATCAGCATACTATAAAATTCATGCACGGGCAAGCCCACAATTGCGCTGAAAGAACCCCGGATTGAACTGATAAAACAGCCGCCCAAACCCTGGATCTTATAGGAACCCGCTACCCCCTGCCATTCTCCGGTATTGAGATACCATTCAATCTCCTTTTCCGAAAGCTCTGCAAAGGTTACTGCAGATTCGACAGTACGGCAGTCAATTTTTTGGTTTCTGCCGTTAAAGAGGGCAACAGAGGTTATTACATCATGTTCGCGGCCGGAAAGACGCTCGATCATTAATCTGGCATCGTTGCGGTCTGCCGGCTTGCCGAAAATTTCCCCATCCACCGCTATAACCGTATCTGCTCCGCATATCCACATGGGTATGCGGCCTCTAAGCTGGTCGACAATGGTATTGATCTTCCGTATAGCCATATCCTGGGAATAATCCCCGGGGACTTGGCCGTCTCTGGACCTTTCATCCAGTTTTGCCGGCATAATTGTAAAGGGTAGTCCCAGCAGCCGGAAGTATTCCTGTCTGCGCAAGGAACCTGAAGCCAATATAATAGGATCCATATATGAGAGATACAGGACTCGAACCTGCCACCTTCAGCTCCGGAGGCTGACGCTCTATCCAGATGAGCTAATCTCTCTTCTTGACCGGATTCTGCCCAAGGAAAATATCCGGTTTACATAACAAACTGGCGAGTCATGGAGAACTCATGCGCTTTTCTGAAAGCTGATTACTTCAGGCGGCTCGGATTTTTCTACGGTGTTTTGGGTTATCACCACTTTTTTACTTCCCTCCATGGAAGGAATTTCAAACATGATATCCGTCATAAGTCTTTCCACGATAGTCCGCAGTCCCCGGGCGCCTGTTTTTTGCTTGATTGCCGTTTCGGCTATGGCGTCGATAGCCCCTTCTGTAAATTCCAGTTCAACATCGTCGTAAGCCATAGAAGCTTTGTATTGCTTTACAATGGCATTCTTTGGTTCTGTAATAATCCGGATAAGATCTTCTTTTCGTAATTCGTCCAGGCTGACAACGATGGGAAGCCTGCCGATAAACTCGGGGATCATCCCAAAGTGGATAAGGTCATCCGGGTGAAGATTCGCATACAGTTCCCGTAAATTCTTTTCCCGGTTTTCATGGATTACCGCTCCAAAACCCATAGGATGCTGAACCACGCGCCGTTCTATGTATTTGTCCAGTCCGACAAATGCACCGCCGCAAATAAACAGTATGTTGGTAGTGTCGATACGGATCATTTCCTGATTTGGATGTTTCCGTCCACCCTGAGGAGGTACCGAAGCGATTGTTCCTTCGATAATTTTAAGCAGGGCCTGCTGAACTCCTTCTCCGGACACATCACGCGTTATGGAAACATTTTCTCCCTTGCGGGCAATTTTGTCGATTTCGTCAATATAGACAATGCCCCGTTCGGCAGAGGCGATGTTTCCCCCTGCGCTCTGAATAAGCTTAAGGAGTATGTTTTCGACATCTTCGCCTACATAGCCTGCTTCGGTCAGGGTGGTTGCGTCAACAAGGGCAAAAGGCACTTTAAGCTTACGCGCCAGTGTTTTGGCAAGGAGGGTTTTTCCTGTTCCTGTCGGGCCGATGAGGAGAACATTGGATTTTTCTATTTCAACATCATCCGGGTCTTTTGCCGGGTTAGCGATGCGTTTGTAATGGTTATATACCGCCACCGACAGGGCCTTTTTTGCCTCATCCTGACCGATGATAAAGAGATCCAGGTACTTTTTTATTTCCTGCGGAGTTGGTATATCGCCGGTAAACTGGGCGGTAAGATCCTGCTCTTCTTCGGAAAGAATTTTCCGGCAGACATCAACGCATTCATCGCAGATAAATACTTCGTTGGGTCCCGCAATGATACGCCGGGCCATATCGGCGCTTTTTCCGCAGAAAGAACAGGTTCGTTCTCCTCCGCTGTAACCGTTACGCAGTCGGGCCATTTTTTTCCTTTACCAATACCCGGTCGGCAATGCCGTAGGTCACCGCCTCTTCGGCGGACATAAAGAAATCCCTTTCCAGATCGAGGGCGATTTGGGCAGAATCTTTTCCTGTGTGCAGGGCAAAATAATCTATGGTGATTCTTTTAAGCCGGAGTATTTCTTTAGCATGTATCCCTATATCTCTGGCCTGACCCTGTGCGCCTCCCCAGGGCTGATGTATGACCACGCGCGAAGAAGGTAAAACCAGCCGTTTTCCCGGCGCCCCGGACGCAAGAATCAGAGCGGCAATACTTGCAGCCTGACCCAGACAAATTGTCTGCACATTGGATTTAACATGCTGAATGGTATCGTAAATCGCCAAGCCCGCCGTAACGGAACCGCCGGGGGAATTAATATAGAGGTTTATGTCCTTTTCCGTATTCTGGCCGTCTAAAAAGAGGATCTGGGCTACCACCATATCAGCGTTCAGATCCATTATTTCTCCGTCCAGAAAGATAATTCTGTCCGAAAGAAGCCGGGAGTATATATCGTAGTACCGTTCCCCCATGCCGGTCTGTTCTACTACGTGGGGAAGTATGTTGCTCAAATTCTCTCCATAGTGAAATATACCATATTATACATCTATTTTATCGGTTTTCGGACATAATTTCCAGATAGCTTTCTTGCTTTCCTTTTTTTACCTTGTTTTCCGCAACAAACATCTCAAAAAGTTTCCGTTCTTTTATGTCTTCTTTAACGTATTCCCTGACATTTTCCTTTTCATAGTACTTTTTGATCTCTTCCGCATCAGCAGGGCTGTTCGATTCGGCAGTAATTCTTTCGATTTCTTCTTTTGTTTCTTCATCAGAAGCTTCCAGTTTTAGTTCTTGCATCAGTGTTTCTACTATCAACCGGCTTTTTAATGCCTTTTCCGCTTCCGGCTTCCATTCTGCAAGGAGTTGTTCCGGATTTTGACCCATTCTGGGAAGGTTTTTCGCCAAATCTTCGACTGTGGTATTAAAACGCCGGGCCAATGTCCTGAAACGGGAATCCAATTCCAAATTTACCATGCTTTCGGGAAGCTCAATAGGAGTGGTTTCCAGAACTTTTTCCAATATTTTGGATACGGTGATGTCCCTAAGCCGTTTTTCCAGATTTTTTTCCAGCCTGTCTTTTATGCTGTTTTGAAGATCTTTCAGGCTGTGATATTTTTCGTCCACATCCTGAGCCAATTCATCGTCCAGGTCGGGAAGCTTTTTTTCCTTCAGGGCCGTTACGGTAACACGTATTGTAAGTGTTTTGCCGGCCAGCTCTTTGTGTACATAGTCCTCGCCAAAGGTTTTGGTGATATCCTTGGTTGTTTCCTTCTTCATTCCGGTTACTTCATCGTCAAACTGGTAAAGGTTATATTGTGAACCAAGGGTAAAGACAAAATCCTGTCTTTCACTGCCTGGTATTGTGCTGCCATTTTCGTCAATTTCGCAGTAATTTACCGTTACTACATCGTCTTTTGCTGCTGCGGCATTGTCGTCCCGGTCAATAACTATTGCATTCCGTTCACGGATTTCCTGCAGTTCGCGTGATATATCCTCGTCTCCGACCGTAACATCGGGGACTTCTACTTCCAGACCCTTCCAGGGACCTACGGTCAGTTTGGGAAGGACATCGTATATCACTGAAAAAACAAGGTCTGCATCAAATTCCAGTTTGGGGTCCCCGTCCAGCCGCGGGGTCGAATAGGGAAGGGGCTGATCCTCTTTGGGGAAGCTTTCGTCTTCGAAAACCTCTGTAATAACTTTGCCGAAGATCTTATTCAGCGCTTCGTCCTTCAATCCATCTCCGAATTTCCGTTCCAGCACGTCCCGGGGTACTTTTCCCTTGCGAAAACCGGGTATTGCAACATTTTTTACATAGTCCCGGATAAGATCATCATATTGGGAACGAACATCATCTTTTCCCACCGTTAGGGTTAGTTTTACCGCAGAATGTTCCAGTCGGGTAATTTCTTTTGATACAGACACAATTTTCCTCTTAAATATGATATGCGAGAGAAGGGACTCGAACCCTTAAACCAAAGGCACTAGATCCTAAATCTAGCGTGTCTACCAATTCCACCACTCTCGCGCTGTTATATGTAAACAGCCAGGTTCAAGCCTTATTGAAAGAATTTACCGGAGTAGGGCGCCGGTGTCAACCGGGCGCTGGGTCATATATTTTTTAAGTTTACGCAGAAGTTCGTTAAAATCTATCGGCTTGCCTACATGATCATTCATACCGGCTGCGATGTACTTTTCTACATCTTCGGGAAGCACATTGGCTGTCATGGCCATAATCGGCACACGCGCTCCCTCCGGTACATCGAGTGTACGTATACGGCAGGCCGCTTCCACCCCATCCATTTCAGGCATATTTATATCCATAAAAACAATGTCATACTTCTTTGGATTGGCAGAAAACAAATCAAGAGCCTGGCGGCCGTTTTCGGCGCATTCAATGTTTATTTGCGTTTCTTCGAGCATGGCCAGAACAATCTCGCGGTTAATTTCATTATCCTCAACCAGTAATGCCGTCTTGCCCGCAAAAGACGGTATAGCTTCATCTTCGTTAAGCGAAATGTCCTCCGGGCTGTCCAGGTCATGCGCTGGTGTTAGTTCAATTTTGACGGTAAATATAAACTTGGCACCCATGCCGGGTTCGGATTCTACCCATATTCTGCCGCCCATCAGTTCAATGATGTGCTTTGACAGGGGAAGCCCGAGCCCTACGCCGCCGAATTTTCTGTTGATGCCTCCGTCCGCTTGCTCGAAAGAAAGAAAAATAGTATCCTGCTGCTCTTTTGATATTCCTATGCCGTTGTCGATAATCTCAAATTGCAGGGTAAGAAATCCGTTTTCATTGCCAATTGCGGAAACATTGAACCGGATGGAACCTTTTTCGGGGGTAAATTTAACGGCGTTTGCCAGCAAATAGTATATTATCTGTGTCAGACGATGTTCGTCTCCCCTGAGTGCATCCGGTATGGATGAGTCTATATGCGCGGAAATGCTCTGATTTTTTTCATCGGCGTATAAATTGGCGGCATTCAAAATATTCCGCATCATCGCTTCAAAGCTGAAATCCGAATGGATAAGGCTGAAACTGCCGTCCTCTATCTTTGCTATGTCAAGCAGATCGCCGATAAGGTTCATCAAATGGCGGGATGCATCGTCAATTTTCTTAAGAAAGGTATCTTTTTTCTCCGGGTCATCCGTGTTTGCGGCCAAAATCGTCATTCCGATTATTGCATTCATCGGAGTTCTCATTTCATGGTTCATCCTGGAGATAAAATCACTCTTGACACGGCTGGCGCGTTCGGCCAGTTCCTTTGCGGTAATCAATTCGGATTTAAGCGCCCATTCCCCGGTTACATCTGTAGTAATGGCGGCAACGGTATCTTTGCGCACAATAAAACTTGAAGTCGCCAGAATCCGCCTGGAGCCGTCTTTGCATATCAGGATAAACTCCCGGTCCTCAGCGCCGCTCAATAGTGTCTGAGGTATGAATTCATTTTTTATGTCATGTACAGTCTGTTCGTCAAAAACAAGATCAAATCCGCCTTTATTAAGTTCTTCTGCGGTGTAGCCGCTGATTTCGACAAGAGCCGGATTAAAGTAAGACAGTTCGCCGTTCTGGTCTGCATACAGAATAATATTTTTGGAATTTTCAACAACAGAATACTGGCGTACCATGGCGTCACGTTCAAAAACTCCCGATAAAATACTGGCAAAAAGAGTCGCAAGGTTTATTTCGCTTTCATCCCACTCTTTGCCGTCATCTTCCCGTGAAAAATCAAGTACCGCAACTATCCTGCCTTTTACAAAGATTGGCGTGGTAATGTAATTTTTAAAACTCACCCTGTACGGAGACATGGCTTTTTTAATAACAGGGTTATTGGAATGAAGGCACGAGTCTTTTCCGACACCCGGCTTTAGTATGTTCATTATGGAAGTTATAGGTGTATTTAACGGCATCCTGCCGCCTATACGCGACCCCAAGCCAAGTTTCGGATTGATCCATTCGTTGCGGCAAACGAGTTCCGAATTATTGCTTTCCAGTCTGAAAAAGAGCACCTGGGGAATTTCCATAAATTCACCGACCATACGCAGATTGTTTGCGATCAGCGTATCTACATCGGCATCGGACAGGAAGCTTCGGGAAATAGACGCCATCAGTGTTTGCAGTTCGTACTGCCTTTTCAGGGCAAGCGCATCTTTTAATTCGGTAATATCGTCGCTTTGCTGTAAATGTACTTTTGTACCGTCAGGCCAGTCGATAATACGGTCTATTTTCCTGTAACGCCTTCCTGTTACCGTATTGTGATTTTCCCAGACAACAGTCTCTTCAGGGTTGGTTTTCAGTTTAAGCTTGGGGCAAAAATCGCAGCGTTTGTCAAAGTTCGACTGAAAATACTTCCAGCATTGTTCGCCTTTAACATTGTCCGGTAAACGGTAAGCTTTTTTCATGCTGTCGTTGACAAAAAGTATCTTATCCGTTTCCAGTTCAGTTACATAGATATGGCTGGCCATAGTATGCAATATGCTTTCCATCTTACTGAAAGACGCTTCTTTTTCGCTGACCAGTTCCTCGCGTGTCTGGCTGAGTTTTTGCGATGTCCTTCTTGAAAATGAAATAAAAGCTCCCGCCGTAACAACGCTAATTATAAATACCAGAATAATAAAGGTATCCATGGTACCCTGTCTTTTTACCGTTGAATCAATGTCATAACTCGCGCTCAGCATCCCGATTACCTGTCCGTCTGAAACAAGCGGAGAATAGCAAACTTCGTGTACTTTGCCGAATATAGTATGTCTGCCTGTATATATGTTTCCTTCATTGATAACGGTTTCAACCACTTCCCTGGCGGCGGTTGTTCCGATGGCGCGGGTGCCGTCATGGTTTAAAAGAGTGGTATTGATTCGGACGGCGCCGCCAAAAATGGTTGCATAGCAGCCGGTTTCATCCTTAAGCGATTCCAGAAAGCTGACTTTTTCCAAGTCATAATTACAGTTAACGGAACCAATCAGGGTATCGTCGTCATATACGGGGGCGCTTGTGTAAATTGAAAGATGGCCGTTCAGACTGGAGATGTTTTCTATTGAGCTTGAAACAACGCCCGTGTGCAGCGCCGCCGAAACGGACTTGTATCCCGAAATATCATCTCCTGTCATATTACTGTGCGTTCTGACAAGGACAATTCCGTTTGAATCGCACACAGTTGCGAAATCCATGCCTGTCCTGAGGGTTTCAAGATATCTTTTTATGGATTCGCGGTCGCTGTTTTTTATATGGTTTATGATATTTTCGTCACGCGATATGGCTTCAGCCCACCTCAATGTGGCGTTCTGAAGGCTTTGGATATAATTGACAAGTTCCCGGTTTGCCGATTGAACCCGGTTCAGTGTAAGTTCCGAAATAATATTGTCTGTACTGGAATGTACCACATAAAGAATTCCGCCTAATATGCATATTAGTCCTATAGTAAAAACAAAGTATGCCCTGATTATGGACAATTGACGCCGCATAAGCCGTATCCTTTTTTATGTTATAAATCTTATTTTAAATGAATTCCGTATAATTGTCAAAAAAAAATTTACCTATATACAGCAGACTAAGTCTACTATTAAGTGTGATCATTTGATAGTATTCTTGGTCTACCCTGCAAGAATAATTTCATATTTAAGCCAATTCTTGTCTGTTATGGCTTGTAAATATATAATAACCTTATGTGGCATCCCAAGACAGTGGAATTTGATAATCGCCTTAAAAAGCTCCTGGATGAAGTAGATGACTATATTGAAGACCTCTATGGCGATAGATACAGCCTGAATCCCGTGCGGCCCGCACGCGGAGAAACGGCTAACCCGGAGGCGGATGGTCTTTTTTATGTAGGCGCCAACTTTACGCCGGGTTATGGATCGGAATTGGGCCGCGGCTACCTTATTGATGTAAAAATGTCCACACTGGAAAAAGTTGATGAAGATGTCCGCCGGGAAATCTACAATTCTGCAGCAGACAAGGTAAGAGAACTTTTGCCGCTTCACTTCCCGGAACGGGAACTTGCCGTTCGCCGGGACGGAAATCATTTCAAGATACAGGGCGACTTTAGCCTGGGAGAAATCTAACGTTCAACTGTCAGCATATAACCTGCAAACTTGACTAATTTCCCCTTTTTAACCGCCGATACTGTAAACAGGAGTGTGAAGAAGTGGTCAAAGGCATCTATACTGCGGCCAGCGGAATGCGGGCTCAGCAGTGGCGGCTTGATTCGGTGGCTAACAACCTTTCCAATGTAAATACTGATTCCTACAAGCGGGAACAGGCAGTTTTTAGGGCAAATCCGCAAATGCTTATCCGCCGAATGTCAGACGATGGGGTATACCGCCATCCCTTTGGTTCGGGCGACAGCGCCCCCATAATCGGAATGCTTGGCACAGGAGTTGAACTAAACGAACTGTACGTTGATTTTTCCCAGGGAGCGTTTAAGGAAACTGAAAACGATTACGATTTGGCCCTTGATGGAAAGGGCTTCTTGGTTGTTTCCACCCCCTACGGCGATCGGTTTACCCGGAACGGCGGCTTTATGCGGGGCAAGGAAGGTTTCCTGGAAACCAAGGAAGGGTTCCCCGTACTGGGTCAGAACGGACCCATCCGGGTACAGGAGAATAACTTTAAAGTTGATAAAGAAGGAAATGTCTGGATAAACGCCGAATACGCTGACGATCCCGATACCATGATCAGTATGCAGCACAATGAATGGGGCCAGGTGGTACTTCTTGATACCCTGCGTATTGTGGGCTTTGAATATGAACGGTACCTGAAAAAACAG
>Ga0082212_10000467_pt1 | contig 58523 bp, 46 predicted proteins | sample TergutNt197P3_FD_71548 | JGI IMG/M metagenome (GOLD analysis project Ga0082212, IMG submission 71548) | Neocapritermes taracua P3 segment gut microbial communities from Petit-Saut dam, French Guiana - Nt197 P3 | ecosystem: Host-associated > Arthropoda: Insects > Digestive system > Gut ... | reverse complement strand
AAAAAGTGCAAAGTCACAGACGATAGTGTCATGACTCTCGCCGTGGCCCAAGCCATTTTACTTTGTCGGGCCGATTATTCGCGCTTAAACGATGAAGCCGTCAAATCCATGAGGGAAATAGGCCAGCACTACCCTGGTTGTGGATACGGCGGCATGTTCCGTAAATGGATGTTCGGAGCCGACCCCAACCCCTACAACAGCTTCGGCAATGGCGCGGCCATGCGCGTCAGTGCCTGCGGCTTTGCGGCCAACTCGCTGGATGAAGCGAAACAACTTTCGCGTATGGTCACTGAAGTTACCCACAACCACCTCGAAGGCATTAAAGGAGCGGAAGCCACAGCCGTTTGCGTTTTTCTGGCCCAAAATGGCCTAGACATTCCAGAAATCCGTAATGCGGCTTCAAATTATTATCCGCTGGATTTTACCCTGAACAGCATACGCGAGTCTTACAAATTTGATGAAACCTGCCAAGGAACTGTACCCCAGGCTATAATGGCTTTTCTTGAGTCCACGGGCTTTGAAGACGCTATCCGCAACGCCGTCTCTATTGGTGGGGATAGCGATACCCTTGCGGCCATAACGGGCGGAATTGCGGAAGCCCGCTATGGTATTCCAGAGAAAATCAGGAAACAGGCATTAGCTTTTCTGGATAAACGTTTGTTGCGTATTCTCTCGGATTTTGAAAAAGTTTTTCCACCCGCCCCGGAAAGAGAAAACTTTTAAAACCGCCGCTTCCCTAAAAACTGCGCTACACTATGGAGCAACCCTCTGGGAGCAAGCAATAAGCACCCAGAGGTTTTTGCACTTCAGACTAACCGCTCTATGAATCGCTTCCAAAACCCTCTCCCCAAACCACCGCCTAAAAAAATTGCCGCCCAAGCCCAAAACGGCCTCAATGCGGCGTTTTTTTCTACGTCTTTCCCCTGATTCAAAGCATTTTTCGCTGCCAGACGCGACGGAAGAAAAGCGCCCCGTGCGGGGAATGGTGCGGGGAAGAAATTTCAAGGGGTCGGATGATGCCATCCAACCCCTTGATTTAATTGGTAGCGGGGTCCAGATTCGAACTGGAGACCTTCGGGTTATGAGCCCGACGAGCTACCTGGCTGCTCCACCCCGCAATATTTTAAAACCATAGCGTAATTTCGCATTAGTGTCAAGAATCGTGGTGGGCGATGCGCGATTCGAACGCGCGGCCTTCAGCTCCGGAGGCTGACGCTCTATCCAGCTGAGCTAATCGCCCGGTATGGCTCTAAACAAAATATTATAACGCTAAAACCGTTCTCAAGTCAAGGCGCCTGACCAGCAGACAGGTTCGCGGCGACCTGGTCGCGGCCTGCCTTCTTGGCATTGTAAAGAGCCTGGTCAGCCCGGGCGAAAAAGAGACCCGGATCGTCGCTTTTTTCCATTTCAGCCACCCCGACCGAGACGGTCACCCGGGCCGTCTGGTCACTGTTCCTGAATATCTTGAATTCCACCGACCCGAGGCTCTGGCGGACTTTTTCACCCACGCCGACGGCCGCCCGCTGGCTGGTGTTGGGCATGATGATGACAAATTCATCGCCGCCGTAGCGAAAAAACAGATCATCGCCGCGCAGGGTCGCCGCCGTCACCCGGGCCACATGAGTCAACACGCGGTCGCCGGCCAAATGACCATAATTATTATTGAAACCACGGAAATAATCGATATCAAAAATGGCCAACGCGGCGGTTTTCAATTCCCCGGTCTTCACGGCGGAAACGGTCAGGTCTATCTGGCGGTCGTAAGCCCGGCGGTTGTAGATGCCGGTCAGGGGGTCCCGGAGTGAAATGGCCCGCAAATCTTCTATCTCCCGGAGCATTTCATGGCTCTGGGTGGTGAAAGCCTCATAATCCCGCCTGGTATTCTCCAAATTTCTGGCCATGGCCCGGCGGTCCTGGTCCAAAGCTTCTAAGCGGACCTGGTCGGCCTTTTTCTTCAATTCGACCTGGGTACAAAGCTGATTGACCTTTTCGGAAAGACGGCTACAGAGAGCTTCCAGGTCGTATGACTGCGGCTCAATCAGGGAACCTATCTCCTCCAGACCGGTGGCCATGGCCCTGGTAAAGACCTGCTCGGCTTTTTCCAGATGGTCCTGACTGGTGGCCACGGAGTCCATGAAACTCTTTTCCGTGGCCTCCAGCTTCTCCATAATGGACCCGATCCTCTCCCTGGTGCGCACCTTTTCAGACCAGATATCATCCCGCAACTGGAGAATGAAATCTGTCAGGTTCTGGAAAAAACCGGCCAGATCATCCTTGTTTTGCAACTGCCGTTCCAGAAGCTTCACCTCATCAAAATAAGCGCCCGGGCGCAGGGACGCCAGGTTGATGAGTGCCTGACTCATAACCTTGGTCAAAAATCCAGGGGTTACATGACGTTCCCGGGCCGTATCCGGAACGGCCTTTATTTCCGGTTGGCCTGACAGACGCTTCTTGATTTCGTTCAATTCTCCGGCCAGGTTGAAGGCGTGCCGCTTGACTTCGGCCGGATCAAGCACCTTGGAGGATTGTATCAATTTCCGCAAATCTTCCCAGGCCGGCTGAAAAGAATCACCGCCGGCGGCCAGAATATCGGCCATGGCGTCCAAAAGAAAAGCGACAGATTTTTCCAGTTCAACTGGATTGAAGCTGCCTTGGTCTGACATGCTAAAAAACCGCCTTGAGGGATGAGGTCTGGAAAAGATTTGACGTTAAGCGGGAAACAACTTTAATTGGTGGTGGGGTGATTCTTGCGGGTCAGAATCGGAACTTTAAAAAATTCAATGCCTTCCTTCCGCAGTAATTCCTCTTGGGCTTCGGTGGATAGGCCGCGGATGCCGCGGCGTTTGGTGATTCCATAGTGCATCTTCAGAGCCTCGTCGGCGAAACCATGGCCCACATCGTCAAATTCCTTTTCCAGATGCTGGGAAAATTCGGCCAATCGCTGAAACATTTCCAAAGCCTCGGCCGGAAGGGGCGCCAAAGGCGGACCTTCCGCCGGTTTTTCCTCTGTCCGCCCGGATTTGACCAAGCCGAAAGTGGATGGCCGGCGACTGACCCGCCCATCGCCACAGACCGGACAGGCCAAAAGATGGCCGGCCAATTGGGCCGAGAGGTCCTGGAGATTATCAAACCAGCCTTCGAAACGATGTCCTCGGGCGCATATAAGGTCATAAACAACCATGCCAACCACCGGCTTCGGATAAAATCACAAATCAACGGCCAGAGGCGGGGACCGATGACATTATTTATAATGATAATCAGTTTTCTGATGCTTGTCAACGAACCAGGGTTTGGCGATTCTTTAAGCCCCGCCTTTTTCCGGATCATCCGGGGCCGGTTTCCGGCGGAACCAATGTTCCAAGGTGGCCAGGCGGTGTTCCAGAGTTTTTTTATCCGAACCGGGGCGACGCAGAGTAAGCCCTTCCGGTTCAGTCTTCTTTTTTTCAGCGACGAGCAGGGGTTCTTCCTCTTCTTCAACCAAGGTCTCCAAATCCAGGATGGGAGCCTCGTCCTCTTCCGCCAATCCGGAAATATCTGTTGCCCGCGGCCAGCCGCCGTCTTCAACCCTGGTTTGGACCGAATCCGTCTCCCTATCCGGCGGGTCGAAGCCTGAATCATCGGCCACGACTTCGGTCAACAATAATGGTTCTTCCTCGTCCTCCAGAATCAACTCATCTTCGTTGGAGCTTTCATTAGGTTCCTCTAAATCTTCGGCTCCATCTTCATCCATCGGCGGCCGGTCGTCATCCTCGTCCCGGGTTTCGACCTCGTTTTCGGTCTCGTCATTTCGGGTCGGTCCAAGAGAGGTCGGGTGTGGAGACCACGGTTCAGTGGGCCCGGAGACGGTCAGAGTCTCCCGGGCCGATTCCAACACCATGGGCAGCTTTTCCTCTATGGCCCTGGTCAAGGCTTCGGCCAGTCTTTCCTCCACGGCCTGAGTCAATGCCGCGGGTAGATGCTCGGCAACTGCCTGTTTCAGGGCTTCGGGCCAATGTCGATCCACTTCTTCGGCCAGCCGTTCCGGCAAACGATCGGCCACAGCCTGATCCAGAGCCTCGGGCAGGGCCGCCGCCACCGCCCGAAGCAGGGCGGCATTTCTGTCTTCTTCCAAGGCGGCCATGGCCTCGGGCTTTTCCGCTTCAAGCTCCGCCTGGAGAGCCTTGGGCAGGCGAGCGGCCACTTCCTCGGCCAGCCGTTCCGGCAGGCGGGCGGCCACTTCCTCCTCCAAGATCCCGGGCAGGCGCTCAGAGACGGCCCGGGCCAAGGCTTCCGGCAAGGCTGCTTCCACCTGAGGGGCCAGGGTCTCCGGTAATTTCAGGGCCACCTCCCGGGCCAGGGTTTCCGGCAGGCAGTCGGCCACGGCTTTGGCCAGGGTTTCAGGATATTTTTCCGCCACCCTGGCCTGAAGGAGAGCCGGTAATTCCTCGGAAACCCGTCTTTCCAAGAGCGCTGGCAGGTCTTCGGCCAGTTTTTCCGCCAGGACCAGAGGGTATTCAGCGGCTATTTTGGAGGCCAGGGCTTCGGGGAAAGCCGCTTCCAACGCCGGCTCCAAAGCCGCCGGCAACCGGTAGGCCACTTCGGCGGCCAGGATTTCAGGCAGTTGAGCGGCCACCGCCTTGGCCAAAGCCTCCGGATACCTGGCTTTTACTTCCCGAGCCAGGGCTGCCGGCAGTTGTCCGGCCACTTCGGCTTCCAGGGCTTCGGGCAGTTTTTTATCCACCATAGCCGCCAGGGCATAAGGCAGTCGGGTCTCCACCTTGACAGCCAGGGCTATGGGCAATTTGGCTTCGACCTTGGCCGCCAAATCCTCCGCCAAGCGGGCTTCGACGGCCTCGGCCAAAGCTTCCGGCAGACGGGCTTCCATCTCCCGCTCCAAGGCTTGGGGAAACTCCTCGGCCAGCTTTTGTTCCAGGACTTCGGGCAATTTTTCCTTCATCATGTTTTGGAGCAGCACCGGCAATTTCTCAGCCGCCTCGGCCGCCAGCACGGCCGGAAGCCGGATCGCGGCCGCTTCGGACAGGCTCAAGTTTGAAGTATCCACCGCGACCTGGCTTGTTTGAACCGGCTCGGTTGCCTGGAAAAAGAAGCGGCCGTCCTCCTTTTGGCCGAGACTCCAGAGGCGGTCATCCAACACCAGTTCACGCAAAAGAAGCAAAAGGCGCAGGCGATAGGTTTCAGGCAGATAGACAAATTTGAATTTCAAGGATTCACGTCCGGTTGGGGACAAATCTCCAGTTCCTCCAGCCTCCACGGTAACGGGAACTCCTTCTGTTTCCCGAAGCAGGCGCCTCCAGGTATCTTCGGGCCAGAGCCCTTCATTGACCAACCGGCCCAGACTTTCACGCAATTCGGCCTGGAAGGAGAGAAGATCCTGAAACAGAACTTCGTCTGGCAGATGTTTCAGATATATTTCCGACAGGGATTCCAGAACTGGGCCGGCCACCAGGCCGGAATCGGCCAGGGTGGCCATATATTCACGCCAGTTTATGAGGTGACGCGGCACATCGGTCAACATCTCTCCGCTGACAGATTTGATGTTGACCTGTTTAAGTTCAAAGTTGAAATTCAAAAAGGCGATGAGTTCTTCGGCCATGGAGCCTCCCCGAGGTGTTCCTGTTCTTTTTTCAGTATCTTAATTTCTGGTCGAGATCAACAATCATTGAAAAACCAAGGTTTATTCCGGCGCCGGAGCTGGCAAAAAGATTATCTGGGGCCAGATGCTCGGCCGACGGCTGATGGAATGGCGAAAGAGTTGACGCACTTCCCGCTGGATGGTGGCGGAAAGATTTTCTTCGTCAAGAATATCCCCGGTTTCCTCACGCCAGGCCGACACCGCCGCCGCGGCTACGGCTGCGGTTTCCTGGCTCAAATCCAGGTCGTTTTCGTAATGCACCCCGCGAATGGCCACCCGGGGCGGCAAAGCCAGTTCTCCCCCGGCCGTCAGCACCACCGTGACCACCACCAAGCCGCCGCCGGCCAGTTTGAGCCTGCTTTGAAGCACCGGGTCCTCCGGTTCACCCAAACGATTGCCGTCCACCAGTTTGCGGCCGCTGGCCACAGGCTCTTCCATTTCGGCGCTGTCGCCGGTCAGGCGCAAGGGGCGGCCGTTGTTCAAGATGAAAATATTTTCTTCCAGCCAACCCAGTTCCCGGGCCAATTCGCCGTGGCTGACCAGTTGGCGTGCGGCTCCGTGAACGGGAACCAGGTAACGGGGCCGGGTTAGGTTGAGCATCAGCTTCAGTTCCTCGGCCTGACCGTGGCCGGAGGCGTGGACCTTGGCCGCCCGCCCGTCAACCACCTGGGCCCCCTGGCGATAAAAAAGGTCTATAAGGCCGGTTATGGCCTTTTCATGTCCGGGTATGAACCGGGACGAAAAAATGACCGTATCGCCCGCGCGGATGGCTATCTGGCGGTGTTCTCCGTGGGCCATGCGGTAGAGGGCGCTCATGGGCTCTCCCTGGCTTCCTGTGGCCACGATGACTAGGCGGTCATCTGGCAGGTCCGCGCCCGCCGCAGCCTGATCTTCGTCATCTATTTGAAGACGGCCCAGACTTTTGGCCAGCTTTACTATGCTCACCATGCCCCGGCCTTCAAAGACTATTTGGCGTCCGGCCGCCTTGGCTGCCCGGGCCACCTGCCGTATACGGGCCAGGGAAGAGGCGAAACAGGCCAGTATGACCCGGCCGGAAGCTTCCCGGAAAAGCCGTTCCAGGGTCCTCCCCACAGTGATTTCACTGTCGGAGAAGCCGGGTTGGTCGGCGTTGGTGGAATCGGATAAAAGGGCCAGCACCCCTTTTTCTCCATATTCGGCGAACTTGAAGATATCCAGGCGGTCCTCGCCTCCGGCCTGATCCATTCGAAAATCGCCTGTGTGGATGACCGCTCCCCAAGGGGTGGCCACGGCCAGCCCCACGCCGTCCAGAATACTGTGGTTGACCCCGATGAATTCCAGATCAAAGGGGCCGACGGTCAGTTTTTGCCGGGGTTCGATCTCAATCAGTTCCGGTTCGACCCGGGCCTCCCGCAGACGTTCCCGGGCCAGGGCCAGGGTCAGACGGGTGCCTATGACGGGAATGCTCCGGCCGATCTCCCGAAAGAGAAAACCGGCCGCGCCTATGTGATCCTCGTGGCCGTGGGTCAGCACCAGGGCGCTAAGGTGTTCGGCCCTTTCCCTTAACCAGGTGAAATCGGGGATCACCAAGTCCACCCCAGGCATGGTGGCCGGGTCGGGAAACATGAGCCCGGCGTCAATGACCAGAAGGCGGTCCTCGTATTCCAGGGCCAGGCAGTTAAGACCGATTTCCCCCAAACCACCCAACGGCACGATGCGGATCGGCCGGGGCATCAGTCCTCGTCCGTTTTCAGGACGGCCACAAAAGCACTCTGGGGCACTTCGATCTGGCCGACCATTTTCATGCGTTTTTTACCCTTCTTCTGCTTTTCCAAAAGTTTACGCTTGCGGGTGATGTCGCCGCCGTAACATTTGGCGGTCACGTCCTTGCGAAAAGCGCTGATGGTGGTGCGGGCGATGATCTGGCCGCCGATGGCCCCCTGGATGGCTATTTTGAACTGCTGGCGGGGCAGTTCCTCCTTAAGGCGCTCGCACATGTTTAAGGCCCGGGCTCTGGCCCGGTCGCGGTGGACTATGACCGACAGGGCGTCCACCTTCTCTCCGTTGAGAAGGATATCCACCTTCACCAAGTCCTGGACCCGGTAGTCCAGCATCTCATAATTGAAGCTGCCATAACCCTGGGTGACGGTTTTTAAGCGGTCATAAAAATCATAGATGACCTCGGCCAGAGGCAGTTCGAAGGTCATTTCAACCCGGCCGGGCGAGGTGTAGTTAAGGCGGGAATTCTCCCCCCGCCTATCCAAGGCCAGCTTCATGACCACCCCTATATAACGTTCCGGGGCCATGATGGAGGCCCGTATATAAGGCTCCAAGGCTGAGGCGATGCTCATGGGATCAGGGTAGTCCTGGGGATTGTCGATGGTCAGTTCCGCCTGATCCTTCAAAGTGAAACGGTAGCGGACCGAAGGGGCGGTCATGACTATGGACTGGTCGAATTCCCGCTCCAGTCTCTCTTGAACTATTTCCAGGTGCAAAAGACCCAGAAAGCCGCAGCGGAAGCCCAGGCCCAGGGCCGCGGAACTGTCTTTCTGAAAGACCAGGGCGGCATCGTTGAGTTTATATTTTTCCAAGGCCTCGGCCAGGGCCGGGAAATCGTCGGCAGCCACGGGGTAGATGGAGGAGAAGACCACCGGCAGGACTTCCTTGAAGCCGCCCAAGGGGGACGGGGACGGGCGCTCGGCCAGGGTGACGGTGTCGCCGATGGCCACATCCGAAACGGTCTTGATCCCGGCGATGATGTAGCCCACCATGCCGGCGGAGAGTTCCGGCACCGGTTCCCTGTTCAGCCGGAACACCCCGACCTCCTCAACCTTGTGTTCGGCCGCTCCGGCCATTAGACGAATGACCTCCCCGGCCCTGAGGCGTCCGTGAACGAGGCGAACAGCCACCACTGTACCCCGGAAGGGATCGTAGTGGGCGTCGAAGATACGGGCTGCCAGGGGAGCTTCGGGGTCGCCCCTGGGCGGCGGCACCCGGGATATGACGGCCTGAAACACTTCAGTCAGGCCCTGGCCGGTCTTGGCCGAACAGAGCAACGCCCCTTCGGCGTCCAGACCCAGATCCCGGTCGATCTGTTCCCGGGTAGATTCGATGTCGGCTGCGGCCAGATCGATTTTATTGATGACCGGAACGATGGTCAGCTCATGTTCCATGGCCACATAGAGATTGGCCAAAGTCTGGGCTTCCACGCCCTGAGCGGCATCCACCAGCAGCAGGACTCCCTCACAGGAGGCCAGGGCCCGGGAGACCTCATAGGAAAAATCGACATGCCCGGGGGTATCTATAAGGTTAAATTCGTATTTAAGGCCATCAGGGCCGGCCACGGGCAGGGTAACGGCGCTGGATTTTATAGTGATGCCCCTCTCCCGTTCCAGGTCCATGCTGTCTAATATCTGGTCGCGGAATTGGCGGGCGTCCACCAGTCCGGCTTCCTGTATCAGGCGGTCGGCCAAGGTGGATTTTCCGTGGTCAATATGGGCCACGATGGAGAAATTGCGAATATGATCCATAAAAATTCCAGGGCGGCCTCTCTGACGGGCCGCAATTTTTTAAGTATAACTTTTCGGCCGTTTAAAGGCAATCGGCCTAAATTTTTTTCAGAGTCAGAATATCTATCTCCGGCCAGGCCCATAGCCGAAAAGGCACCCCCACGGCGGCCAAACCCCGATTTACATTGAGCCAGCCGCCTTCCTGTCCGTAGAGTCCGCTGGAATACTTGAAAAAAACTGAGGCCAGATTACTTTGGCTGTCCCAAGGCAGTTGATATTGGCCGCCGTGGGTGTGTCCGGCCAAGTAGAGTTGGAAACCGGCCCGGGCGGCTTGGGGAAAACCTTCCGGCCGATGATTGAGCAAAAGTTTAAGATCGCCCGGCCGGGCGGGAGGTCCGGTGACGACCTTAAAGTCCAGCGCCTCCGCTTCACCCAGCCAAGTCCACCGGCCTCCTTGGTCATCAAGCCCCACCAGGGTCAACGGCAGGCCCGGCAGATTTACTCGCCGGTCGACGAGCATGGTCAGGCCGTGCCCGTCCAAAAGCCCGGCGATGCGTTCAGGCCCGGTGTAGTGGTCATGGTTGCCCAGAACGGCCCAAACGCCGTGGGGGACCCTGGCCAGGGCCTTGAGGGGTTCGTGATACAGTCGGGCGAATTCCGGGTCACGGTCCACCAAATCTCCGGTAAAGACAGCCAGATGGGGTTTGGCGGCGGCAGCCAGGTCTAGAGCCCGTCCCAATTCCGCCTGGCTGAACCAGAGCCCCAGGTGGATATCGCTTATATGGGCAATGACCAAGCCGTCCAGAGGCGCGGGCAGATCGCGTATAGGGACGACCAGTCGTCTGAGGCCAGGCGGCCGCCCCTGGCGTCCGACCCCATAACCGACCAACCCGGTCAGACCTATAAGGCTGGCTCCGGCGGCGGTTTTAAAAAAATCGCGTCGCCCCGCCTCTAAGTTCATGGCCGGCCGGCGCGGCTGGCCCTTCCGGCGGCGGGCGAAAAAATGGAACAGGCCGAGACCGGCCGAAGCCAGGGCCGCCGCTGGCAGGAGTACCAACAGGTGGAACATCTGCCAGGCCAGGCTGGGTCTGTCCAGCCAAGCCCAAGCCTGACCGACGGGTTGGCTGTAATGGACGACTCCGAGTAAGTGCAGCCAGCCAAGATTGAAAATGATGAAAATCAGGTGGATCAGCAGTCGCAACCCAGGCTGGTCAGTCTGCCTCAACCACAGCCGCCAACTCAAGAACTGGCTGACCAGGCTCAACAGCAGAAATACGAGGACTCGGTGATTCAGAAGCCAGGCCCTGATAACCATATCCATAAACGGTCATTCCTGACCTGGGGGGGGGATTTTGAGAGCCCCGGACTGAACCTCCGGAAACATGAAGGTGAAGGAGGCGCCGCTGTCCGGAATATGAGACGGGTGGTTGGAAACCTGTATGCGGCCGTTATAGCGTTCCACGATTTTTTTTACTATGGCCAGCCCCAGGCCCGTGCCGTCGCTTTTGGAGGTGTAGAAGGGAGTGAAGATGTCCGGCAGAATATCCGGAGGGATGCCTGGTCCGGTGTCGGTTATTTCACAGGCCACGTAAGATTCATCGTCCGCTCGGGTCTCGAAGAGGCGGATATGGATGCGCCCGCCGCTCGGGCTCATGGCTTGAGAGGCGTTGTAAATGATGTTCAGGACGATGTGCATGACCTGGCTGTCATCGGCGGAGACCGGCGGCAACTCGGGGTCGGCCGCAAATTCCAGGGCTATTCCTTTGCGCTCCATCTCATGCTTGAGGGTGCCGATGGCCTCAGCCACCTTGTCCTCCAGTCGGAATTCCCGCATCAGGCCTTCAGTATTACGGGAATAGTCCAGAATGTTGTTTAGAACCTTGTTGACCCGGGAAACCTCTTCCCAGATGACCTCGGCGTATTTGCGGAGCGGGTCGTCCTCGGACATTTTTTTCAGGAGCCGTTGGGTGAACCCGCCTATGGAGACCAGGGGATTGCGCACTTCGTGGGCCAAGTGGGTGCCCATTTCACCTTGGGCCGCCGCCTTTTCAGCGTCTATCAGCCGTCCCCGCACCTGGGAGAGGGTGCGGTTGGCCTGTTCCAGGTCATCATAGAGCCTGGCATTTTCAATGGCCAACCCGGCCTGGTTGGCCAGCATGGTCAAATCGCGCAGGTCGCCCAAAGTCAGCGGTTCACCGCTTAATGATCTGTCCACGGCAATGACACCAACTTCCCGGTTCTTGGCCACCATTGGTACCGCGGCGTAGGCTTTAAGACCGAAATTTCTCAGCCGTTCATCCTGCTCATTATCGAAGGCCCGGAAGCCCAGCATGGCCTTCTTTTCCAATACCACCCTCGACAAAAGACGGGGACTTTCGGGGAAAATCGGAATCCGGACCCGCATATCCATGCCCCGCTGGAGCATACGGGTGGCCTCTTCCTTGGAAGGATTTTTCAAAAGTTCGGCCAGACCTCCCTCGGGGACTGGTTCTTCATCGGATTGTCCGTAGGTCCAGAAGGCGGAGCTGACCAAAGTTGACGGATGGTCTTCCTCGCTTTCCTCCAGAAGCAGAATGAACACTTGGTCAAAACCCAGGCCCCGGGGTTCGGTCAGGGCTCTTATGATAATCCAGACCAGTTCGTCATAGCGAACAGTGGTCATCATGGCGCTGGAAATTTCGTGTAGGATCGAGAGGTAGGTGATGATCTTCTCATTGGTCCTGGCCAGGCTCTCAACTTTCCGGAAAGTTATGGCGTTTTCCAGAACCCCGGAAATAATGTTGTTCATGGAAAACAACAACTCGAAGTCGTCGCGGTCGAAAAGCCGGGGAGCGATGTCCGGCTGGATACCCTGGCCGCCCAGTTTGTTGAAAAGGGAAATGCTGCCCTGATGAGGGCCTTGAAAAATCAATGGGCAACTGATTATGGTGCCCATCATTTCGGCATCTGAAAGGTCCATGGCGCAGGGATCCTCCTTAAGAAGACCGCTGAAACTGGTCTGGCGGGACAGGGCCGCGGCCACGGATGAAGGCAATTTGCGGGAATAATGGTAGCGTTCGAAATTATAGGCCGGGGGGATGAGCCCATATTGCGAAGCCAGAATCAGGTGTTGGCCCTCTTCGTCGAGAATGTTGACTGTGCATCCGTCGGCCAGGAAGATGCCGGAGGCGATCTGGGGAATCATGCTCATGACCTTTTCCACGTCAATGGTCGAGGACAGGGTGCGGCCCAGGTCGCTTAAGACATTCAGGATGCTCAGGCGCTTGCGGGTGTCGGTGGCCAGCCTGACGTTCTTGATGGCGATGGTCAACTCGCTGGCCACGGCCTCCATCACTAGAGACTGGTGAGAATTAGGCGGCTGGTAGATCCGGCGCAAAAGCAAAAGCACGCCGTAGCAGGTTTTGTCGTCACCTAAGGGGGTGACCATCAAGCCATCGCCGAACGGAGCGACGAAGGCGGCCCAGTCGCGGGGCAGACCCAACAAATCGTCCTGGTCGGCCAGAAGAATCTGACGGCCGGTCAAACAGCGGCCTATGATATTGCCTTCCGCGGCTACGGGACCGAGACGGGGGAAGGTGGAATCGGCCAGCCATAGAGGCTGGAGATGTTTCAGATCGCTGCCCAGGGTCAGGAGAATGGCGTATTCCAGATCCAGCTCCCAGGAGATGATGTTCAGAAAGCTGGTGACCTTGAATTCAAACTGGGTGTTGGAATTGGAAAGCTTGATCAGCTTGGCCAAAAGGGCAGCCGTATCCATTTTGGCGGAATGGGGCATATTTAAACGCGCTTCCCGGCCGCATCCAAGGCTTTCCTGTAGACCATCTCGTAAAGCGCGGCGGAACTGTCCCAGGAAAAATTACAGGCCATGCCCCGCCGGACGGCATCCACCCATCGGTCCTGATCGTTGAAATCGCGGACGGCCCGGCCCAGGACCTCCAGAAAAGCCTCGGCTGAATACTCGTTGAATTTGTAGCCGGTCCCCTCCCGCGGGTTGACCGCCAGGTCCACCACGGTGTCCTCCAACCCGCCGGTGCCGCGCACCACCGGGATGGCACCGTAACTTAAGGCGTAAAGTTGTTCCAGGCCGCAGGGTTCGAAACGCGAAGGCATTATGTAGATATCCGAACCTGACAGTATATGGCGCAGAAGGACCTGGTCGTTGGCCCTTTTGTAGCCCAGCCGGCCCGGCCAGCGTTCGGCCGAATCAGCCAGAAAATCCTGATAATGGGTTTCCCCCAAACCCATAAGGGCCAGGTTTATCGGCAAGTCCATCATGCGGTCCATGGCCTTGACCACTATATCAAGACCTTTGCGGGACAAGAGACGGCAGACCATGGAGACCGTAGGCAATCCGGAGTCGGAGAAACCGAAAAGTTCGGCCAGGTGAAGCCGGCACTTTTTCTTGCCGGAAAGATCGCCCGGGTAATAGACGGCCGCCAGATGGGCATCGGCGGCCGGATTCCACTGGGTGTAGTCAATCCCGTTCTGCACCGGTATGAGCCGGTCCTGACGGCTTAAGAGAACTCCTTCCAAACCCATGCCCATGGCGGGAGTCAGAGTTTCCTGGGCGTATTTCCGGCTGACGGTGGTCAGGTAATCCGCAGCTAGGAGGCCGGCTTTGGTCAGATTCATCCGGCCGTGGAATTCCAGCCCCTCGCTGGTGAAAAGATTCCAGTCCAGCCCGGTCAGGGCAAAATCATAGTGAAGAAACAGGCCCTGGTTGGCCAGGTTGTGATAAGTGAAGACCGTGCCGGCTCTGCCAAGGGTGGGGAATTGCCCCCGCCAGCTTTTCAGGTACATCGGCACCAGGCCGGTGGTCCAATCGTGGCAATGGATGACCACCTCCTCTTCCGGCTGGGCCAGCCGATCAGCGGCTTGAAGGGCGGCCCGGGAAAAGAAGATGAAGCGCTCGGCATTGTCGTCGTAATCGCCGAACTCGTTGCCGTAAATGCCTGGCCGGTCGAAAAGCTCGTCACAACCTATCAGCACCGCCTGATGCCCCTCACCGGTGTCGCTCCTAAAAAAACGGGCTTCGCGCCTTGAGATAGACAAATCGATCTCCGAACGCCAGGAATCAATTTCTTCCAAGGGCATCTGGCCGGCGTTTCTATGCTTGGGAGCGATGACCATCACTTGGTGGCCCAGGCGGGCCAGGGATCTGGGCAGATAAAAGGAAACATCGGCCAAACCGCCCACTCGGGAGAAAGGGACCGCTTCAGGGGTAATGAAGATGATCTGCATAAGATGACCAGCCCCTTCCCGTTGTGTTGGAGAGATATTCTATATTTAACCGCGGCAGCAACCCAGTCAAAACCATTTCTATTATATACCATTTATATTTAATTATCAAGAAGGAACCCGGCCAGACCAGAGCATTGGTTTGCCAAACTTCAGCTCCGGCGCTATAATATCGGCCGGGAAAAAGCGACCTCAATCAAATCCTTATTGGCATCTTCCCAAGACGGTTTTAGAATCCAGACGAATTATTGTGGGTGGTCGCTTAAGGTTGACACGGGGCCGGTTTAGGTATAAGCTTAAACATTCCGGTGCTTTTCCTGGTCGGTCCGGAAAGCCGCGGGCGCCGGGGCGGGGGGACGAGCTTTTCATATATGACCGGTGAAGCCAGCAAAAATAACTCGGGCGACCAAACCTTGCCGGCCGGAAGACCGGAAGCGGCCCCCCCGGCCAAAAGAAATCCAGGCGCCCCTCCGGCCCGGAGAATTCAAGGCGGTCCGCCTGTTACCAAATATACGGCCGGACCGCCGGCGCTTAAAACTCCGGCCGTTCCACCCGCCGAAAGAAAGGCCGCCTCACCGCCGGCGCCTAAAATCCCGGCTCCCCCTCCGGCCATCCTGACGCCGGCCCCGCCCCCGGCCACCGACCCATTACGGGCCTATCTGGCCGAAGTGCGCCAATTCAAGCTCCTGAGCCGGGAGGAAGAAAATCGCCTGGTAAAATCATACAAGGCGACAGCGGACCCGGAAACAGCCCAGAGGATCATAACTTCCAATCTCCGGCTGGTGGTCAAGATCGCCATGGACTTTCAAAGTCACTGGCTCAACAACTTGTTGGACCTTATCCAGGAAGGCAACGTGGGGCTAATGCAAGCCCTGAAAAAATTCGACCCCGGCCGGGGAGTCAAATTTTCCTATTACGCTTCCTATTGGATCAAGGCTTATATCCTGAAGTACATCATGGACAACTGGCGCCTGGTCAAGGTAGGCACCACCCAATCCCAACGCAAGCTCTTTTACAATCTGCGCAAGGAGCGGGACAAGATAATCAAGGAAGGCCTGACCCCGGCTCCCAAACTCTTGGCGGAAAGACTGGGCGTGGGTGAAGCCGAAGTCGAAGAAATGGATCTGCGACTTTCGGCCGGCCGCGAGATTTCTCTGGATGCCCCTCTAAGTCAGGACACCGACCAGACCCAGAGCAGTTTACTGCCGGCTGACATACCCGGGGCCGATCATCTCCTGGCCCAACTACAGTTGAATGAACTCCTGAAAGCCAAGCTGGAAAAATTCCGCACGGCTCTGTCGCCACGTGAGGGCCTGATTCTGGAAAAACGCCTGTTGGCGGAGACCCCGGTCACCCTTCAGGAAATCGGAGAAGAATTCGGCATCAGCCGGGAACGGGTCCGCCAGCTGGAAGAGAGGCTTAAAAAGACCCTCCTGGTTTTTTTGCGCCGGGAAATGCCGGATCTGGAAGGAACGGAGCTTGATTAGGAGCCGCTTCCCTGGATCAATTCATTCAGGGAGCCTCGGGTGTTTTTGGAAAGGAGCCGCCCTGTGGTCAGGATCACATCTGCCGGGAAAAGCGCCGGGATACGCCTCTTGGCGTTAATAATCCTGGGCGCCGGCCTAGTCGGTGCGTCTCGGGAGGCTATGGGCGATGACGGTTTCGAGGCCGACCGCTACTATTACTTTCTCAAGTCCACATACGAAGAGCTGAACCGGAATGATGCCGCGGCTTTGAAGGCCATGGTCAAGGCTGCCGATCTGGGGCGGGGTTCATACCGTTTAAAGCTGGAAGCCGCCAGGCTCTATTCCCGTACGGGCGACAACCGGAACGCTTTGAAATACGCCAGGGCCGCCATGACCCTGGACCCGGAAGAACCAATGGCCCACCTTTTGACCGCCTGGCTGGCTGGCTCTGAAGGCGACCGGGAAACGGCCGAGATGGAATACTTGAAAGTTTTGGAACTGACCCCGGGCAACCCAGAGGCCCTTTACTGGCTGGGAACTCTGTATTTTGACAGTAGTCGCCACCGGGAAGCGGAAAAATTCTTCAAACGTCTGACCGTGGCTGACCCTGGTGCGGTCTCCTTTTATCACCTGGGGCATTTTTACCAGCGCCTCAATCGCAAAAAAGAGGCCATTGAAGCCTTGGTGGCTGCTTTGAAGAAGGATCCGGACTTCACCGACGCGCTTGATGATCTGGCCGGACTGTATGAAGAAACAGGCCAGCCCAAATCAGCGGAGAAGACCTATCGTCACCTGATGAAGTTCCGTCCCCAGGCGGCCCGAAACGGCCTGGCCAGGCTGTTACTTAAAACCGGCCGCCGGGCGGAGGCAGAAAAAATTGCGGCCGAAATCCTGTTGGAAGAGAGTCGCTTCCGCCATGAGGCCGGTCTGAAGTCGGGCGAGGGCCCGGAGTATGACGAGCTTGATCTCAAACTCAAGCTTGGCCTGATCTACATGGAAATAAAGCGCCCTAACGAAGCCATAGGTGAATTTGAAGCGGTATTGAAAGCCCGGCCCGGGCATGACCGGGCCTCCTATCTTCTGGCCTCCACTCTTATGGAGCGACAGGAAGCCGGAGGCAAGGCCGAAGCCGCCCGGGCAGCCGAACTTCTTGAAGCCATTGAGCCGGAATCATCACTTTATGTGGAGGCGCGTCTCCTTCTTACGTCTTCCATTCAAGACCGGGACGACAGGCAGGCGTTGTCCCTGATTGAAGAGGCCGCCAGGTTCAGGCCTGATTCCCTGCGTCTCAAGCTGGCCGAGTCACACTTCCTGGAGCGCTTAGGCGAATTGGAGAAGGCCCGGACTGTTCTGGCCCGGACTGTTGAAACATTCGGGCCGGAAATAAAACAGCGGCAACATAATCAGATTTTTCAGAAGGGCAAGACCAGGCGACGGCGCCCGGCCGTTCAGGAAGACGGGCGCATCTTCCCCAGCGAAGCGGAGATACTTTTCCGCCTTGGGACTTTGGAGGATCGCCTCGGACGCCAACCGGCCGCCATCGAATCCATGCGCCAAGCCATCAACCTCAACCCTTCCCACGCCGATGCGCTTAATTTCCTGGCTTACACCTGGGCTGAACGACGGGAAAATCTGGTCGAGGCCCTGGCTATGGCAGAAAAGGCCGACACCCTGAAACCAGACCAGGGTTATATTCTGGACACCGTGGCTTGGGTCCACTACCAGATGGGTCAACCTCAGAAGGCTCTGCCCCTTTTGGAACGGGCCGTCCCTCTTTCTCGCCGGGATCCGGTGGTGCTGGATCACCTAGGTGATGTACTCGCGGCCCTCGACCGGAACCAAGAGGCCTTGGACGCCTATCGGCAGGCCTTGGCGGGTGGTTTCGCCAACCAGGAGGAGCTGAATGAAAAAATCAAAAAATTGGCCCGGTGATCGGCGGGCCTTTCTGGTCCGCCTGACCGTTCTGGCCGTGCTGGTTGCCGAATTGGCCGGCTGTGCCGGTCACCTTGAGGTGGCCCCCAGGTCGGCCGAAGGTCCGGCCATGGATCTGGCTCGAGGGCTTTACCAAAGGAGTGAAAGCCTCAGGACCTTGGCCGCCCGAGGCGCGGTCAGCCATGAGGACGGGCGCCGCCGCACGTTTTTCCGCTTCGAGGTCCTGATTCTGAAGCCGGACCGGCTCTTGTTCACCGCTTTTGATCCGGCCGGCCGGCCCGCCTTTCGCTTGGCTTCGGCCGAAGGCCGGTTGACCGGCCTGTTCTACGGGGCCAGGCAATATTTCACCGGGGCCGCTACGGATGAAAACTTCGCCCGCCTTCTGCCTATCAAAATGGCCCAGGAACAATTGGTAGCCCTGTTGTGCGGCTCGACGGTCCGGCCAGCGGCCGCTGGCGCCCGGGCTGTGGGCGAGAGGAATACGGAACTTATCATCACCCCGGCCGAAACCTCGGAGGGTGAAAGCGATGTCTGGCGCCTGAAGCTGAGCGGCGGCCTGGACCAGGATCCAGAGCGAGCTGTGATTTTGACCGCCGCGCGCGGCCCGGTCCGCCGACCGGACCTGACCCTCAGATACCTCACGGTTCAGGATGTGCCCCGCGAGAACGAACCCGGCCTTATGATGCCCTTCCCCACCTCGATGGAAGCGGAATGGGCGAAACAATTTCTCAGGTTGACCTATGACGAAGTGAGTTTGGGGCCGAAGCTGGACCCGGGCCTCTTTACTCTCGCGCCGCCGGAGGGATTTGAAGTGGTGTCCCTGCCATGATGAAGACCGGTAAATTGAGCCTCTTTCTGCCATTTCTGGCCTTGATATGGTTGGCGCCGGTCTGGGCGGCCGGAGCAGCTGAGAAGCCATCACTTCTTTTAGGTCCGGCCGGCTGGGGCAGGGTGGACGGGCAAGACCACGATTTGGATGAAATGCTGTCCCTTCTGCGACCTCCCGGGGCGGAAACCCTGGCCATCTTCGCCCCAGTCCAGAGCTGGAAGCCCTTTTATGACAAAATTTACGGCCGGGCTCCCATTGATCTGAGCTTTTACGCCGTCATCTACGACCTTTCACTTGACGATGGCCCTGACCCGCCAGACCTGAGCGATTGGCCGGCTTTTTATCAGAAAATACCGGCCAAACCAGAGGATGTCCCGACCGCCCTCTTGCCTCCCGGGGAACCGTTAGGCCCGCCCGCATCAGGAGCGGTGACTTTCAGGACAACCATCGGTCCGGCCGGAGAAGACGGCCGTCATGTTGAGGGTAAAACAGTTTATACGGTGTTCGCCTCCCTGATTTTGGCCGAGCGGCGGATTTTTTTTCTGAACTTGTTTCAAATCGACCCTGGCGACCCGTCCGATTTGGAACGCCTGGCCCTGGTTTGGCGCGCCGAATTTCTGGAAATCCCGGCCCAAGTGGAGGAATCCGCACAGTGAACAAACCCTGGAATGATTCAGACCTGGCCAGGCTATCAGCCGACCTTGATGAGGAATTGAACGCCATTTTCGACCAAGTGGAAGCGGCTTTGACCCCGCCTGACGATCCGTGGGCCGGCGAAGAGTCGGCCGAGATGCCAAGCCGCGATATCGGCCCGACCTGGGAAAGGCCTGATCCCGCCCCGCAACCGACCGACGTTCAGGCTGACCTGGAAACCGAAGAGGCTTTCCTGCTGGAAGACTTGGATATGGATGCACCCCTGGGAAACGGGAACATCTTTCCCGCCGGCCAATCTGAGACTGAAACCGGCTGGCTTGAGCCGGGACTTTTGGGGGATCCGGAAATTTCCGGGGAATTGACGCCAGAAACCACGAGGGAACTGAGCCGGATAATCGAAACGGCCGTGGAAAAGGGCGTGGCGGCTGCCTTGGCCAAGATTAAAGGCTGAAAAAACGGCCCCGGCGGTCATGCCGCCGGCGACTGAACATCTGAATACGGCTGGTTGAAGCATGGCCACGGAACGCAAGAGCGGGGGAATCCGCAACATCGGCATAATCGCTCATATCGATGCGGGCAAGACCACCCTCACCGAGCGGATACTCTATTACACCGGCCGGACCCACAAGCTCGGCGAAGTCCATGACGGCGAGGCCACCATGGACTTTACACCCGAGGAGCAGGCCCGGGGCATAACTATAATGAGCGCGGTCACCACCTGCGACTGGAAAAATGCCCGCCTGAATCTCATCGACACCCCCGGACATGTGGATTTCACCATTGAGGTAGAAAGAAGCCTCAGGGTCCTTGACGGCGCGGTGGGGGTATTTTGCGCCGTGGGCGGAGTCCAACCCCAGTCGGAGACGGTCTGGCGCCAAGCCGACCGCCACGGTGTGCCTAAACTGGTCTTTGTCAATAAAATAGACCGCGTGGGCGCCGATTTCGACCAGGTCATGGCTCAGATCAAAACCAAGCTTGGAGCCGTGCCCTTGGTCCTGACCCGGCCTTACGGCCAGGAAGAAAATTTCAAAGGTGTTCTGGATGTTCTCCGGCGCCGAGTTTATTTTTGGGACAATGATGACCTTGGGGCGAAGATGAAGGAGACAGGGCCACCATCGGAATTGGCCGCGGCCCTGGAGTCGGATCGGGCCGCTCTGCTGGAGATCCTGGCCGAAAACGATGATGAGATCATGGAAGATTATTTGGAAGGCCGGGAACCTTCGGAAGATAGGCTCAGGGCGGCCATCAGGCGGGCCACCCTGGGTCTCAGGCTGGTACCGGTTTTCTGCGGGGCGGCCCTGCGCAATAAAGGGGTGCAGCCCCTGTTGGACGGCATCGTGGATTATCTGCCTTCCCCGTCCGATTTACCGCCTTTGACCGCTCAAGATACCAAGGGCGCCCCTCTCCTGATTGAATTCAGGGAAAAAGCGCCTTTGGCCGCCCTGGTGTTCAAAATACAGATGGTTGACCAGGGGCGAAAGATGAGTTTTCTGCGCCTCTACAGCGGCCGTCTGGCCGAAGGCGACGAGGTGCTTAATCCCCGCACGGGCCAAAAAGATAAAATCGGCCGCATCCTGCGTGTTCACGCCGGCAAGCGCGACCGCATCGGAGAAGGCAGGGCGGGCGATCTGGTGGGAATAGTGGGGCTCCGATCGGCTGGCACCGGCGACACTATCTGCTCACCTGACCGCCCGGTGCTTTTGGAATCCATCCAGGCGGCCGAGCCTGTCATATCCATCGCCCTGGAACCGGAGAATTCGGCCGACCTGGACAAACTGGCCGATACCCTCGCCAAACTGACCGAGGAAGACCCCACCTTCAAAGCCAAAGTGGATGACCAGAGCGGGCAAACCATCATCTCCGGCATGGGCGAATTGCACCTGGAAGTGCTGACCCAGCGTCTGGCCCGCGAATTCGGCCTGAACGTGCGCTCCGGCAAACCCCAGGTAGTCTTCCGGGAGACCATCAGTCAATCCGCCGCAGGCGAAGGCTTGTTCGACCGGGACCTGGGCGGAGCCCGCCACTGGTCCAAGGCCATCGTGACCGTCGCCCCCCTGCCCCGAGGGGATGGCTATCAGTTCGAAAACTGCCTAGCTGCCCCGGAAACCATACCCCAGCCGCTCTTGGCCGCCGCCCTGACCACCTTGGCCGAAGGAGGCCATTCCGGCCCCCTTCAGGGTTTCCCACTTCTGGATATCAAGGCCGGACTGACCGAACTGGAATTGGGCGAAGGAGAAGACAGCGAAGCTGTGGTCCGCACAGCCGTGAGCCTGGCCCTGCGTGAAGCCCTGGTCCGGGCCGCACCCACCCTTATGGAACCCCTGATGCGTTTGGAAATCACCATCCCTGATGAATTCCTGGGTGAAATCATTGGCGATTTGGCTGCCCGGCGAGGCCGGGTGGAAGAGATGACCGGACAGAGCGGCTTCAAAGTGCTGACGGCCCTGGCCCCTTTGAGTGAACTGTTCGGCTATTCCACGGCCATAAGGTCCCTGACCCAGGGCCGCGGCTCATTTGCCATGCACTTCTCTCATTACGATGTGGAAGCTCGCAAATAACCCCCCTGGCTTGCTTTTTACAGTCTCCGGCTTTAAAATAAAAAATTATCCTGAACATTCCGGACTAATTACAGTCAGGCTGAGACAAGTGAAACCCAAGCGCAGACTGACCCAGATAATCGCCCTCCTCCTGTCAGGCGTCACCTTGGTCTCCATTCTTCTGATCGGAGCCCTGTGGATACGATTTGAGGCGCAAAGGTCGAAAGACGAGAGTCTTAGGCTCAGGCGGGAATTCATAGACAACCGGAAAACCTACATCAGCCTGGAGACCGGCCGCATCTGCGGTTACATGGAGGCCCAGCGGCAGTCCAGCGAAATACAATTCCTCAAAGCCATTCGGGAACGTGTCCATGAGGCCTACAATCTGGTGGAGTCCATGAACTCCTCCACCTTGATCGCGCCGGAAAACCAGGCCGTGATCCAACGCCTCATACTGGCCGCCTTGAAGGGCTTGAGTTCAACCGGCAACCGCAGTCAGTATTACGTTTTTACTCTCTCCGGGCAACAACTTTTGAGTTCCGTGGATTACGGCTCAAACGGCTCCACCCTCCAATGGATGGACTCCAACGATTTTTCCAATCCGGCCGCCTTTTTGGACGTGGTCAATAACCTGAGCCTGAACAAGGAGGGATTTTTCCGCTACAACAATATCCAAGGTTTGAAAGGGGCTGAGGGGGGTGACCACGGTGAAAATCAGGTCGTCTACTTGAAACTATTTGAACCTTTCAACTGGATAATCGGCACCGGCGAATACCTTGAGGCCTGGGGCTCCGGCATCCGGACCGAACTGGTGGATTGGGCGGCCAACATGACCATGCCTGAAGACACCTACCTGATGATCCTCAATTATGACGGCGACATCCTGGCCCATCCCGAATTTGACCGGATCGGTCAAAACGTCTATGCCGAGGGCGGCGACCAGAATTTTATAAGGTTTATCTCCGAAATAATCAGAGGAGCCAAAGATCGGTCCAAGGACTTTATCCCCTACACCGCAGCCACCCCCCAAAACGGCAAAACAAACGAATATATCGCCTACTACCGGGCCATTCCCGCCTGGCACTGGGTAGTGGTGACCTGGTTTTATTTCAATGATTTGGATGACGTCCTGGCCCAGCGGCAGGCCGCCCTGGCCGAAAGCGTCCAACGGCAGATAAGCAACATCGCCTCCATTTCCATCGTCCTGCTCCTGGCCGGGCTCTTGACCTCCCGCCTCCTGGCCGTCCGGTCCGCCCGCAGTTTCTCGGCTTTCTTCGCCTTTTTCGAGCAGGCCGCCGATACTTCCAGGGAAATAAACATTGCCGATCAACCTTTCGAGGAATTCGCCCGGCTGGCGGTGGCCGCCAACCATATGATCAGGCAACGCCAGGAGGCCACCACCCTTTTGCGGGAGAGTGAACTAAAATTCAAAACTATTTTCGATCTTTCGCCCCAGGTCATAACCATATCCACCCTGGAAGGGGTGCTGGTGAACGCCAACGAAGAATACCTGAAATTTTCCCGCCTTGATTTCACAAAAGCCTTGGGCCGGCCCCTGGAAGACAGTTTTTTCCTGTCTATCGATGCCAGGTTGGACCTGTGGCGACTCCTCCAGGAGGAAGGCTCGGTCGCCGGCCGTGAATTGACCGGTCACGACGCCGAAGGCCGTCCGTTGACCTTCCTGGTCTTTGGCAAAACCATCACCCTGGCCGCGTCCACCTTCGTTCTTCTGGTTCTGACCGATGTCACCGCCCTTAAATCCGCCGAAAAGGAGAAATTGATCCTTCAGGAGAAGCTGTCACGCTCCACCCAGATGGAGGCCATGGGGCTGATGGCCGCCGAAGTGGCCCATGACCTCAACAACATCCTCTCCGGCATCATAGGGTATCCCCAACTCTTGTTGATGGACCCTAACCTAACCGACAAACAGAAGGACGCTCTGAACGAGATGCTTGATACCGGGCAGCGGGCCGCCGCCGTGGTCAAGGACCTGGTGACCATTGCCCGGGGTGTGGCCAGCGCCAAGTCCAGCCTGGCGGTCAATGAAATCATCACCGGCTACGCCAATTCACCGGAATGCAGGAAACTTCAGGATCTTTTCCCGGCCATAAAATTAGAATTGGAACTTGATCCGGAGTCCGGTCACATCAACGGCTCCATCATCCATCTCTCCAAAGTGGTTATGAACCTCGTTTCCAACGCCTTTGAGGCTTTTCCCAGGGAACGGACCGATGGGGTGGTCAAAATTCGGACCGGCCTGGTCGACTTAGACGGGAAATTGCCCGGCTATCAGGGCTCGAACCCGGTGGATCCGGGCCACTACGCCAAGATAGCGGTGGCTGACAACGGGCCCGGCATTCCCGCCCAAGACGTGGACAAGATTTTCGAGCCTTTCTATTCCAATAAACCCAAGGAACGTAGCGGCACGGGCCTGGGGCTGGCCATTGTCTGGAACACCATGATTGACCATAATGGCTACCTGGCGCTGGAAACCGGCCCGACAGGAACCATATTCAGCCTCTATTTCAAAAATATCGCGGAACAGGCCGCCGCCGCAGCCAAAAAGAAAGACTTGGGTGGGTTCCAGGGTCGGGGCGAGCGCATCCTGGTGGTGGACGATGTGGACATCCAGCGCAAACTGGCCACCAAGATGCTCACCAAGCTGGGCTACACCCCGGTTGCCGTGCCCTCCGGAGAAGCCGCTGTGGAATATCTGAAACAACAGGATGTGGACTTGGTCATTTTGGACATGATCATGCGTCCCGGCATCAACGGCCGGGAAACCTACGGCCTGATCATGGAATTCAAGCCTCATCAGAAGGCCATCATTGCCAGCGGCATGGCTGAGAGTGAAGAAGTGGCCAAGGCCCAAGCCATGGGCGCCGGCCAGTTCGTCAATAAGCCCTACACCATTGAAGATATCGCCGCAGCCGTGAAAAAAGCCCTCGCCGATTAGTTAATACCGGTTAAAAGCCTCAGTTGCCGGGCCTCCGGGCCAGAGTCACCACCCGCTGGTGGCCAGCCAGGTCGCGGAGAACTTCTTCCACAACCAACCCGGCCCCTTCGGCCGAAACAGTCAGGGCGGCCAGGGAGGCCGGCCATATCTCCAGGATGAGCCGGCCGTCTGGCTCCAGGAAGCCGGGAGAGTCCGCCGCCAGGCGGCGAATGAGAGCCAGACCCTCCGGCCCGCCGTCCAAGGCCAGGTGAGGTTCGTGATCCTTGACGTCGGGCATCAAGCCGGCCATTTCCGCCCCGGGGATATAAGGCAGATTGGCGCAGGCAAGGTGGAAGCTCCGTCCGGCCAGAGGCGCGGCCAGGTCGCCCCGGCTGAAGTCCACCCGGCCTTCCAAGCCGAGAGCCCTGGCATTGGCCAGGGCCAAATCCAGGGCCTCCGGCGATATGTCCACGGCGCTGATTTCGGCCTGCGGAAGATTTGCGGCCAAGGCCAAGGCTATGGCCCCTCCCCCGCATCCTATATCCGCCACCTTAAGGGCTTCATCCGGCCAATGTTTTCTGGCCAGACGCAGAGCCTCATCCACCAAATGCTCAGTCTCCGGCCGGGGGATAAGGGCGGCCGGGGTGGTTGTCAACTTCAGGCCGTAAAATTCCTTTTCGCCCAGGATATAAGCCACTGGCTCGCGTCGAGCCCGGCGCCGGACCAGTTCCCGATACTGGTCAAGTTCCCCCGGTTCGACCTGCCGTTCGAAGCCGACGTAAAGCTGGATTTTAGGCAGGGCCAGCACTCTGGCCAGCAAGAGTTCCGCGTCCAGGCGGGGAGTGCTTGAACCCTTGCCCGCCAGGAAACCAGCGGTGGCGCTCAAAAGGCGGCCCACGGTCCAGGTTTCCGCAGTCATTGGTCCCTGGTCAGCTTTTGGGCCTGGAAATGAGCGCCTACTGTGGCCAATATCTCCCCCAGGTCGCCGTCCAGGATATCCCCCAGGCGATAGATGGTCAGGCCCACCCGGTGATCGGTCAGACGACCTTGGGGGAAGTTGTAGGTGCGGATGCGCTCGCTACGGTCCCCTGAACCGACTTGGTCGCGGCGTTCTTCGCTGATGCGATTCCGCTGTTCAGCGGCCATCTGGTCCAAAAGTCGAGCCCGCAGAACACGCAAAGCTTTTATTTTATTTTTGATTTGTGATTTTTCATCCTGACAGATGACCACCAGGCCGGTGGAAAGATGGGTCACCCTCACGGCGGAATCGGTAGTGTTAACGCTCTGGCCGCCCGGGCCGGAGGAGCGAAAAACATCCACTTTTATTTCTTCGGGTTTGATCTCCACCTCGATCTCTTCAGCTTCGGGCAGCACGGCCACGGTCACGGCCGAAGTGTGAATGCGGCCTTGGGTTTCGGTGATCGGCACCCGTTGGACCCGGTGGACTCCGCTTTCATATTTAAACTGGCTGTAAACCCGCTCTCCTTCAATGAGGGTGATTATTTCCTTGAACCCGCCGCCGTCAGTGGGGCTGGAACTCAATATTTCCACCCGCCAGCCCCGGCTTTCAGCATAACGGCTGTACATTCGGAACAGGTCGGCCGCAAACAGGGCGGCCTCCTCCCCCCCGGTGCCGGCCCGGATTTCCATCACGGTGTTTTTATCATCATTGGGGTCCTTGGGCAAAAGGAGCATCTTCAATTTTTCTTCGGCCCGGGCCTCCCGGTCGCTCAGGTCTTCCATTTCAGATTGGGCCAAGGCTCGCAGTTCGGGGTTGACTTCAGTCAACAGGGCCCGGGCCCCGACCAATTCGGCTTGTATTTTACATAGTTGACGCCAAGCGGACACAACCTTGCCTAATTCGTTATGCCGACGGGCCAGATCCCGGTAGATTTTGGGGTCCCGGGCCTGGATCGGGTCGCTGAGTTCCGCTTCCAGCTTGGCGTAGTTGGCCTCGATTTCGCTAAAATCACCGAACATCGACCTCTCCGGCCACACGGTTTGAGCCGCTCAAGCGGCAACGGCCTGTTCCAAGGCGGTCAGGGCCACTTCCAATTGAGCCTCGTCGGGCCGGCGGGTAGTCAGGCGTTGCAGCCACAGGCCCGGGCTCGACAGTATCCGCCAAGGAGAACCGGGGGCGGCCCGGCCGGCCAGCCGGGTGACCTCATAGGCCAGACCGGCCAGAGGCGGAAGGAGGAGCGTTTTCAGGGCTATGCCGGCTATGGTCCGAAGCGGGCCGAAAGAGCCGCCAACGGGAAAAAAGAGGGGGAAAACGGCCGCAAATAACAGGATGCTCAGGGCCAGCACCAAAAAAATGAAAGCCGTACCGCAGCGGGGATGACATAAGGGATGACGGGCGGCCCGCTCCGGGGTCAAGGGCGAATCCCCGGCTTCAAAAGCGAAAATGGCCTGGTGTTCGGCCCCGTGATAGGCGTAGACCCGGCGTATTTCAGGAATCAGGCTGATGGCCTGAACATAGCTCAGGAAAAAAACGAACTTGAAAACGCCGTCCAAAAGGTGAAACCAGCCCGAAGTTTCGTCAAAATCCCAAAAGCTGCCCATAAGGAGGCTCAAAACATGAGGCAGAGCCACGAACAGTCCCAGAGCCAGGGCGAAGGCGGCGACCAGGGTCAGGGCCAGGGGCCAGAAACCCAAAGCGGACTGGGGAGGAGTACCTTCGTTATCAGCGGCCGTTTCAGCGGCGGCCACTTCGGCGGAATAGCTAAGGGCCTTGAGGCCCAGGACCATGGATTCCAAAAGAACCACGCCGCCCCGGAGGAAGGGGCGGCCCCAAAGAGGTCGACGGAGGGTCCAAGGGCGGCAGGCGACGGCAGTGGTGGCCAGGCTGCCATCGGCCCGGCGCACGGCCACTGTCCAACGGTTCGGCCCGCGCATCATGACCCCTTCAATGACCGCCTGACCGCCCACCGTCACGTTCGTGGAATACAAGGCACGGCCTAGGTGGGCCAGGACGGTCGGCAGGGCCAAGGCGGTCAGAAAGGCCCTCATATCTTATTTTTTATTGGATTTCACCCCGGGTTGAGGGGCTTTGGCATATTTGCGCTGGAAACGTTCGACCCGGCCGGCGGTATCCACCAGTTTCTGCTTGCCGGTGTAAAAGGGATGACAGGCGGAGCAGATTTCCACCTTGATGGAATCCAGGACCGAGCCGGTGGCGAACTCGTTGCCGCAGGCGCAGGCGGCGGTGACAGGCTTGAAGTTCGGGTGAATATCTGGTTTCATCGTGCCCTCCCAAAGTGGCCTAATTTATCTGAATCATATATTAAACCATAATTTCGGCCCTAAGGCAATCTTTTTCTCCCAATTGGGATTCTATAGCCTTACTTAATTGATATCCGGCCGCTCCGTACCGAACGCGGGCGCCTTTGTCCGTGAACCACTGTTTGACAAGCGGCGTTCATAAAGTGTAGAATATCGTGATTTTTAAAGACCGGCCAATTTCAGAATTTCAGCCGGGAGACGTCCTTGCTGGACGCCGACCGGGGTTCTTGATTTTCAGCCTGAAGCTCTTAAGAGGCGACCCCCTTGCCGCCGGAATCGAGCCTTATGATGAACAAGAGACCTAAATCGCCTGATTCCGCCGGCATGGCCGACGTCCAGAACCGTCCTGACACCAGGCGGATCAAATTAGACAAGGTCGGGGTCAAGGACATCCGCTATCCCGTAAACGTGCGGGCCAAAAACCAGAAAGACCAAAGAACCGTGGCCTCGGTGAATATGTATGTGGATCTGCCGCACCATTACAAGGGCACCCATATGTCACGCTTTATCGAGATCCTGGCCCGGCACCGCCATTCCATTTCCCTGCACAGCATATCCACCATTCTCTCGGACATGAAGCAGCGCCTGAACGCCGATTCGGCCCACCTGGAATTGTCTTTCCCCTACTTCATAGAAAAAAAGGCCCCGGTTTCCGGAGAGGTCAGCCTGATGGAGTATTCATGCGCCATCAGAGGAACGCAGAAAAACGGACGGCCGGAAATAAGCGTAAGCGTCACGGTCCCCATAACCACCCTTTGCCCCTGCTCCAAAGAGATCAGCACTCACGGCGCCCATAACCAGAGAGGGCAAGTCACGGTGACGGTGGAATTCAAGAAGTTCTTCTGGATGGAGGATCTGATCCGTCTGGTGGAGACCTCCAGTTCGGCCGAGGTTTTTTCACTTCTAAAGCGGGCGGATGAAAAATTCGTCACCGAGGCCGCCTATCAGAACCCCATGTTTGTGGAGGATGTGGTGCGGGAGGTGGCGGTCAAGCTTCTGGCCGACGATACCTTCACCAGATTTTCCATTGCCGCGGAAAATTTTGAATCCATCCACAATCATTCGGCCTACGCCTTTCTGGAGCATAACGGCAACGCAGATGTGGGGCCGTAATGGACAAAATAATAATTGAGGGCGGCCGGCCCCTCTCCGGGTCGGTACGGATCAGCGGAGCCAAAAACGCAGCCCTGCCCTTGATGGCCGCCGCCATACTGGCGCCTCTCACTCTGGATAATATGCCGAATCTTAGGGATCTGTCCACCATGGATCGGCTGTTGACCCATATGGGTGGCCGGGTGGGGCGGGGCAACGGTCGGCTGGAGTTGGACTTAAGCGGCCTGAACCGGCCTGAAGCCCCTTACCAGATGGTCAAGACCATGCGGGCTTCAGCCCTGGTGCTGGGGCCTCTTTTGGCCCGGCACGGCCGGGCTCGGGTGTCCCTGCCGGGCGGCTGCGCCATCGGCCTCCGCCCCATAGACCGCCACCTCAAGGCCCTGGAAGCCATGGGGGCGGCCATCGATCTCAGCGGCGGCTACGTTGAGGCAAAAGCTCCGACCGGAGGCCTCCGCGGGACCGCCATACATTTTGACGACGTCACCGTCACCGGCACGGAAAACCTGATGCTGGCCGCCGTGCTGGCCAAAGGACGCACCACCATCACGGGCGCCGCCCGGGAACCGGAAGTGACCGACACTGCCAGGGCTCTCCTGGCCATGGGCGCCCGCATCTCCGGGCTGGACACCGATCAGTTGGTCATCGACGGCGTTGAAGAATTAAGACCGGCCGCCCATCAAGTCATGTCCGACCGCATTGAGGCCGGCACCCTCATCGTGGCCGGAGCCATGACCGGCGGCCGCATAACACTTGAAAATCCGCCCCACGCGGCCCTGGCCGCGGTTTACGACAAACTCCGGGAAACCGGGATCAACCTGACCCCGAACGGCGACGAACTCATCGTTGAAGCCGGGGCAGGCGTAAAATCAACCGATATCACCACCCGTCCCTATCCCGGCTTTCCAACCGATATGCAGGCCCAATTCATGGCTCTGATGACCATCGGCGACGGCGTGTCCCTGATCAATGAAACCATTTTTGAAAACCGTTTCATGCACGTCAGCGAATTGGGCCGCCTGGGAGCCGAAATCACCCTGGAAGGCCGCACGGCCGTGGTCAGAGGAACCCCCCACCTGTCCGGGGCCCCAATGATGGCCACCGATCTGCGGGCTTCGGCCAGCCTGATCCTAGCCGCCCTGGCCGCCCGCGGCCGGAGTGAAATTTCCAGAGTCTATCACCTGGACCGGGGCTACGACCGGTTGGACGAAAAACTGGCCGTCCTGGGGGCCGATATCAGCCGGGTACCGGAATAACCGCCGCCCCGGCCCCTGAAAAGTTTTCACGCGCGCATCGGAGTACAATATGAAGGATTACTTCCAGACCCGGGTGCCGGCCCGGAACATCCACAACAGCCTGTTTGTGGCCCGGCCGGGCCTGATTTTCATCTCGGTCCCGGCCGCCCTGGGCCTTCTGACTCTGATCATTGGCTGGTGCTTTCCGGCTGTTGTTCTCTTTCTGGCAGCTGCCTTCAGCGCCTGGTTTTTCCGTGACCCGGAGCGACCCGCACCTCCCCCGGGTTTCGGCCTGTCTCCGGCCGACGGCCGCATCCTCAAAGTGGAAAGCCTTGCGACCAACCCTCATTTCCCGGGGCCGGCCACTAAAGTCAGCATCTTCATGAACGTCTTCAATGTCCACGTCAACCGGATCCCGCTCTCCGGCCGCCTGGTCAGCCAGACCTACTTTCCCGGGGCTTTTCTGAATGCCAGCCTGGACAAGGCCAGCGCCTCGAACGAACGCAACGCTCTGGTGCTGGAGACGGGTGAAGGGCCGGTGGCCGTGGTCCAAATAGCCGGTCTCATAGCCCGCCGCATAGTAACCTGGGTCAGGGAAGATGAAAACCTGGATCGCGGCCAACGCTTCGGCCTCATCCGTTTCGGTTCACGGGTGGACATCTACCTGCCGCCAGATTCCGAAATCATGGTCATCCCGGGGCAGAAGGTTTCAGCCGGCTGGTCCCCCATCTGGCGGGCCAAACGATGAAACTGGTGGCCCTGATTCCGGCCCGCTGGGCCTCCAGCCGTTTCCCCGGCAAGCCTCTGGCTCTGATCAGGGGCCGACCCATGATCGAGCACGTCTATCGCCGCGCCCTGGCCATACCTGAAGTGGACGAAGTCCACATAGCCACCGACAGCCCGGAAGTTCAGAAAGCCGCCCTGGCTTTCGGAGGCCGGGTAGTACTGACCAGCCCTGAACACCTTTCAGGTTCGGACCGTCTGGCCGAAGCTTCTGATATCCTCGGGCTGGCCGATGAGGATATAATCCTGAACATTCAGGGCGACCAGCCGGCCTTTGACCCGGATCAGCCCGCTCTTCTGGCCCGGGCCCTCCGGGAAGACCCCGGCCTGGAAATGGCCACCCTGGCCATTGCCCTGAGCAACGACCGGGATATCCACAATCCCGGCCATGTCAAGGTGGCCTTTGGGGAGGACAGCTTTGCCCTATATTTCTCCCGGGCTCCCATCCCCTGGCCCCGGGACGGAGAAGGGGAATATTATCGTCACATAGGCATCTACTCCTACCGGGCCGCCTTTTTGCGCCGCTTCGTGACCCTCCCGGAAGGACGGCTGGAACGTATTGAACGCCTGGAGCAGCTGAGGGCTTTGGAAAACCGGGCCCGCATCAAAATAATTGTCGTCTCAGGCCTGTCGCCGGAAGTGGATGTCCCGGCCGACCTGGCCGCCGCCGAAGAGGCCCTGCAACTGGAAAGCCATTGACCAGCCATATTCGCCGTTTCCCCCTCCCCGGCCTCTGGGCGGCCCTTTGGTTGATCGCCTTGGCCGTTCCTTATTTACCGTATCCAGCCTTGGCTTTGGCCCTCCCGCCCCTCTTGCTCTCAACTGTCCGGCTGGCTCCCGGCCGTCCCCAGGGCCGGCGTCTGATTCTGGCCGCCGCCGGATTCTGGGCTTTCTGGAGCCTTCTGATGCTCCTGGCTCACCTGATCCTTCGCCCTACGGGCCTTCGGCCGACACTCAATCTCGCGGTTTGGCTGAATCTTGGACTTATTCTGGTCCTGGCCAGGACGCCCTTGGAATTGGCCCGGTCCGCAGCCATCCTGTTCAGCCCGCTTCTAGGCCGGCCTCGAGCCCAAAAACTGGCCTTGACCCTGGCCCTCCTGACCCGCCTCATCCCCGCCCTTCTGGCTTCCGCCCTGACCTTTCGGGCCGTTCTGGGCCGCCGGGCCGCCAGCCTGCCCTTGACCCGCAGGCTGAATTTATGGGGCCGCAACCTTCTCCGCGATACCCTGGGCCAGAGCGAAGACCTGTCCCGAACCATGGCCAAACGTTGGCCCTGGTGATTTTTTGCTTGTTAAAACCTGACTTTCCTGGCATAATAATCTTCAAATGAATTGCGCCGCACCGGGCCGCCCACTGTTGGAATTGGAAAACCTGACCCTCGACTTTGAAGAGGGTGCCAAACCTGCGGTGCGCGATTTTTCTTTAAAGCTACAAGCCGGAGAAATTGTGGGCCTGGTGGGAGAGAGCGGCTCTGGCAAGAGCCTTTCCGCCCTTTACCTTATGGGCCTGACCCCGCCGTCAGCCACGGTCCGTTCCGGCCGGCTCTTCTTCAAAGGCGAGGATTTGGGCCGCTTAAGCCCGGAGCAACGTCGCGGGCTCTGCGGGACAAAATTGGGTTTGGTCTTTCAGGAACCCATGACGGCTTTAAACCCGGTTTTGACCATCGGCGAACAGGTATCGGAGATTTTTCGGCTACGGGACGGGCAGGACCGGCGCGGAGCCCGGGCTTCGGCTTTGACCCTACTGGCCCGGGTGGGTCTGCCGAATCCGGCCGAGGCGGCCGAACGCTACCCCCACCATTTTTCCGGGGGTATGAGACAGCGGGTGGTCATCGCCCTGGCCTTGGCCTTGGCGCCCGAAGTGCTGGTGGCTGACGAACCGACTACGGCTCTGGATCCCACCATAGCCGTCCAAATTTTGAACCTGTTGACCAGCCTAGCGGCCGAGGCCGGCTCGGCGGTGTTGCTCATAACTCATAATCTGAGGCTTCTTAAGAACAGGGCTCGCCGTATAATTGTCATGTACACCGGGCTGGCGGTGGAAGAAGCCGGAAGTAGCGACCTCTTCAAGCGCCCGGCCCACCCTTATACCGCTGGCCTCTTGCAAGCCCTGCCACCGGACTTGGACCAGCCGCCTCCGCCTCGCCTCAGGTCCATCCCCGGCGCACCGCCGGCCCCGGAGGCTTGGCCCCCGGGTTGCCCTTTTGAGCCGCGTTGCCCGGCCGCCGCCCCTTTATGCCGGTCGACTTTGCCCCCCCTGAACGACTTGGGGGGCGGGCGGCGGGTCCGTTGCTTTTCCGGACGGCCCGACCCGACATGATGACCACCGGAAACTCGAAACCACCCCTGAGCCTAGAAGAGGTGGGACTGACCTTTAAGCCCGGCCGGGGCCTTTTTCAGGAGATGGCCGCCGGCCTCAGGCGTTTCGTCGGCCGCCCGGCCTTCCCGAACGGAGTCCAGGCCGTACGCGGGGTAAGCCTGGCCCTCAAGCCAGGGGAAGTGCTGGGGCTGGTGGGGGAGAGCGGCTCGGGCAAATCCACCCTGGGACGAATCATGGCCGGTCTCTATCGGCCGGAAACAGGCCGGGTTCTTTGGACAGGGCGGGACCTGGCTGGGCTGGACCGGACAGCCCGCCGCCTTTTCAGGCGCCGGGTGCAGATAATGTTTCAGGACCCTGTTTCTTCGCTCAACCCCCGCTTCACGGCCGGAGCGACGGTGGAAGAAGGGCTGGTCATTCACGGCCTGGGTTCGCCGTCCGAACGCCGGGCCAGGGTGGGAGAACTCCTGCGGGAAGTGGGATTGCCGGCCGAATCTGCCCGGCATTTCAGTCATGAATTCTCCGGCGGTCAGCGCCAGCGCCTCAGCCTGGCCCGGGCTCTGGCCGTGGATCCGGAAATACTTATTGCTGATGAGCCGGTTTCAGCCTTGGATGTTTCCATCCAGGCCCAGGTCATAAACCTCCTTTTGGACCTTAGAGCCCGCCGGGGCCTGACTCTGGTCCTCATCAGCCACGATTTGCCCCTGGTCCGGGTCGTGGCCGACCGCTTGGCGGTGATGTATGGCGGACGGCTGATGGAAGTGACGGCCGCTAAAACCTTGGGGTCGGTCCGGCACCATCCCTATGTGGAAGCCTTACGGGCTTCAGCCGGCGGAGGCGGTCCGCTGGAAGGCGAACCGCCTGATCCGGGCCACCCGCTGCCGGGTTGCCCCTTTGCCACCCGCTGCCGGGAAGCGGACGAATATTGCCGGGCGGAAACCCCGCCCCTGACTTGGCGGACAGCTGATTACGCCTGCGCCTGCCGACGCATAACCATATAGGAATTAGGAGCTTAAAAAATGCCAGGGTTCCTGTACCTCCTTGCCAGCCTTACGACCCTGCTCCTGGGCTTCTATTTCTATAGCCGGGTTGTGGAAAAAATTTTCCGGCCGGATGAAAACCGCCGCCCACCGGCCCTGTCCATGACCGATGGGGTGGATTATATCCCAGATTCGCCCCGCAGGGTATTGCTTAACCAATTCCTCTGCATCACCGGCACCGGACCAGTCTTCGGCCCCATCCTGGGCATTCTCTATGGTCCGCAGGCTCTTTTGTGGATCGTCCTGGGCGCTATTTTCGGCGGCGCGGTCCACGATTACCTTTCAGGCATGATGTCCATACGTTACCGGGGGGAATCCATTCCCAACATTGCCGGCTATCTCTACGGCCCGGTCTTCAGGCAGTTCATGCGCCTGTTTTCTCTCTTTCTCCTCATCGTGGTAGGCGCCATCATGGCCATGGCCCCGGCCGGACTCCTCTCCAGCATGACCAGGCCGGAACTCAACGACTACCTGTTTTGGCTCATCATCATTTTTACCTATTATTTCTTTGCCACCATCATGCCCATTGAAATGCTCCTGGATCGCTTCAACCCTTTTTTCACCTGCATCATGGCGGCCATGGCCGTACTGGTGGTGGGAGCTCTGATATTCGGCGACTACCCCTTGTATCAAATGGCTACCCAGCCGGCCCCTCATCCCAATGATCTGCCCATGTGGCCCCTTATGTTCATCACCATAGCCTGCGGAGCCATCAGCGGCTTTCACGCCACCCAGTCCACCATATCCGCCCGCTGCCTGACTAATGAAAAAATGGGCCGCCAGGTCTTTTACGGGGCCATGATCATGGAATCCGTCATCGCCCTGATCTGGGCCACGGCCGGAATGACCTTCTATCAGACTTCGGCCGGCTTGGCGGAAATCCTCAACCACGGCGGCCCGGCCCGGGTGGTGCGGGATATTTGTTTTGAAATCCTGGGTGAATTAGGAGGACTTTTGGCTGTCCTGGGAGTGGTGATCCTGCCTATAACCTCCGGCGACACCGCCTTTAGGTCCGCCCGGCTTCTGGTGGCTGATATTTTTAATTTTTCGCAAAAAAATATTCCCCGCCGCATCCTGATAGCCGTGCCCCTTTTTGCTGTGGGGATATATATCAGCCTCAGCGACGACTTCAGCCAGGTCTGGCGCTATTTCGCCTGGCTGAACCAATCCCTGGCCTGCTTCGTTTTGTGGTCAGGCGCGGCCTATCTGGTGCGCATCCGAAGCTGCCACTGGATAGCCACTATTCCGGCTGTCTTTATGACCGCGGTGGTCACCACCTACATTCTCTATGAAAAAATCGGCCTGGGTCTGCCCTATAACTTCTCGGTTGTCATTGGTCTGGGGGCGGCCCTGGCGGCCCTGGCTTTCTTCCTGATCAGACGCGGCCGTATCCTGGACCGCGCCCCCTACGAGCTGACTCCGACCGGGGAATGGGTGACTGAGGACCCCCGGCAATCGGCGGAGCCAGGACATTGACCTCAATTCGCCGCCGGAAGGACCGGAAGCGGATTTGACTTGCAAATTTTTTCAAAATTGGCTATAAAGTGTTATCCGAGCAGCGTCCGATACGTCTGCGCCTGGCCTCAGGGCCTTAGTTTGAGTCTTGGTCATTTTCATAGTTTCCTTTAAGCCCCCGAGGGCTTTTGAGCGTCATTTACTTTTTCAGGGAGGTAATTCACCATGGGTTATGAGATTAAAATTGATCTCGACAAGTGCAATGGCGATGGCGCCTGCAAAGACGCCTGCCCGGTCGAAGTTTTCGATATCAAAAACGGCAAGGCCGAAATCGTTAACGGAGACGAATGCCTGGGTTGCGAGACCTGCGTGGAGGCCTGCGAACTCGGGGCTATTAAGGTGACCGAAGTTTAAAGCGCCCGGCTTGCCATAGGGCCGTTTGATAGACCGGCCCGGCGCTCCTGACCCGGGGCGCCGGGTTTTTTAATAGGAAAACGTGAATACCAGAACTCCGGCTGTCCGTCTGATGCTGGCCCTGGCGGCCCTGATACTGACCCCCTTCGGTTTCCTGGTGCTGGGGGCGGCCTTAGCTGAACCAAGCCCCCACTTAATGGTCATGCTGGTTTTTTCCGGCAGCCTGGCCGCCCTGGCCGGCCTGGCCGCCGGAATTGGCTTCCTGGCCTCGTTGCGCCCGGGACCTTTTGACGTCCCGCCATCCAAGGAGGGCGACCAGTGCTGAAAAAAACCCTGCCCCGAGTGGCGGCCATACACGATATCTGCGCCTATGGCCGCTGCTCACTGACCGTAGTCATACCCATTCTTTCGACCATGGGCTTTGAGGTGGCCCCGGTGCCGACCGCCGTCCTGTCCACCCACACCCTGTTTCCAGATTTCGTCCTCATCGACATGACTGCGGAACTGCCCCGCATAATCGACCATTGGAAAAAGCTGAATCTCAAATTCGAGGCTATTTACAGCGGCTTTTTGGGCTCGCCCCGCCAGGTCGATGTAGTCGCCGACTTAATCGGGCATTTCTCCTCGAAAGATACCCTGGTGGTGGTGGACCCGGTCATGGCTGATAATGGCCGCCTCTATCCGAGCATGCCCCCGGAAATGGTGGATGAGATGAAAAAACTGGCCCGCCTGGCCAAGGTCATAACCCCCAACCTGACCGAGGCCGCCTTTCTTCTGGATCTCCCCGCCCAGGAGAGTATCACCAGCCAGGAAGTCCGCCAGTGGCTCAAAAAATTGACCTCCCTGGGTCCGGAAATGGCCGTAATCACCAGCGCTCCCCTGGAGGGCCGCCCCGGCGCGGCCACGGTCGTCGCCTATGACCGGCTGGACGACCGCTACTGGCTGACCGAAAGGCCTCAGGTGCCCGCCCAGTATCACGGCACCGGCGACATCTTCGCCAGCGTCCTGACAGGCAGCCTCCTTTCCGGCGACAGCCTGCCAGTGGCCATGGACCGTAGCGCCCAGTTCGTGGCCACGGCCATCCGGGCCACCTTCGGCTACCGCCATAGCGAACTGGAACACCACGAGGTGCTGCTGGAAAAGGCCCTTGGCACCCTGAACCTGCCAGTCAAAAACACTTTTTATGAACTCATGGACTAAAATTCAGGTATTGTTTCTAAGCCGGCGCAGCCAGGAATAATCACGGGAAGTGACGAAATCTTCCAGGCGACACAAGCGCTTTTCCAATCCTTCGGCCCGGCGGCTCAGGCGGCCCAGGGCCGCCTGGGGATCCAACTGGGCCTGAAGCCACACGTCCCTTTCGGCAGGGCTGTCCAGCCTGACAGACGGAGCCGGGCTCATAAGGAGGGCGGCCCCAAGATAGAGGACCAGGGTGGGCCAGAAAAACAAAAGTATGGCGGTCAGAACGAAAACCAGCCGCACCAGGCCGGTCGGCCAGTCGAAGTGTTCGGCCAGCCCCTTGGCCACGCCCAAGAAAAAGCCGTTCGCGGCCCGAAAGGGCCCATAAGTCCGGAGCTGGGCTATGAAACCCGGCCGAAGGCCGGCGGAATTGGCTTCAGGTCTGCGTTTCATGGCTCTCCCCTCCTTCCTGAACGGCCAGAATAATGTCTTCCAAGGCTCCCAGACGGTTCTCCAGATCGTTCATGGCCCGTTCCAGACGCCGGGCAGCTTCCAGGGTCTGGGTTCTTTCGGCCCGCCCCCAGCCATTGAAGGCTTTGACGGCGATGACGAGGAAGCCGAGACTCAGAAGGGTCAGAGGAAGCCCGATGATCAGGATCAGGGCCAGGGCTAATCCATCCATGGTCTGTCTCCTTTATGTCCGCTGATCAGCGGCTGGCGAGGCGGTCTTTGATTTCCTGGAGTTCCAGGTCCAAAGCTTCGTCCAATTCCTGGAAAGCCCGTTCCCGTTGCTCCGCCTCGGCTGACCGGCGGCGACCGGTCAACTCCAATTCAGCTGCGGCTTCCAGTTTGTTCAAACGGTCATCCAGACGGTCCAGCTTAAGCCGGGACTCACTCAAATCATAGCGCTTCATCTGGCCGGAGGCTTTAAGGCTATTGGCCGCCCTTTTCTCCCGATGGACCAAAACCAGTTCCCGCTCCCTAGCCTGGGTCAGCTTGGCTTCCAACTGGCCTATTTCGGACCGGTATTTTTCGACTACAGCGGCCATTTCCACCTCCCGGTTCGTGAGTTCCGATACCAGGACCGCGACCGATCGCCTTTCCAGCAGTGCCTCCCGAGCCAGATCGTCCCGGCCCTTGCGGGTGGCGGTTTCAGCTCTGGCCTGCCATAGCTGCATTTTCCCCTGTGCTTCCTGGAGACGGCGGTCGCTCTGGGCCTGGTCAGCCATGGCTTGGGCGCAGGCGGCTTTTATTTCCACCAGGGTATCTTCCATCTCAGCAATGACGAGCCGGACCATTTTGGCCGGATTTTCGGCCTTGTCCAACATAGCGTTGAGATTGGAATTGACTATGTCGGCGAACCGTGAAAAAATGGAGGGCATGGGGGGCTCCTTATATCCTCAACAAATATCCCGCTTTATGGTTGCTTTCAAAACGTGTTATTTTGAAAGCCAGTGATATATGGCAGCCAGGCCTGACTGGCCACGGCCCATATTTCACAGGCAAAGAGCAGGCCAATTTTGTTTTAGATGATAACTCTAAAATTTTATCCTGAAATTAATTAAAATATAACTTTAGATCAGGCGAGGGGAAATCTGGAATCAAAACTAGCCACAGTATTTTTAACCAATAAATAGTTATATAAGCTAATTTTTGACTGAATTTAGCTTTTTGGGTTCCCCCATGCTCTTCTGGCCGCCTCAGCCACAGCCGCACCTTTGACTTTCATCTTTTTTTCTTCTAAACTCCAAGCATCAGCCATTCGGAGCGTAGCCATGCCCAGCCTTTCCAGGTCCGCCGCCTTCAGCCCCGCTCAGACCCTGCTTCTGGACCGGGCCTGTTTATTGGCTAGGACCCTGGTGGCCGAAGATTTCAGACTCGACTTCGAAGATTTCCGGGCTTGGCCAGTTGATGTTAAACACTTACCGGAACTGGCCCCGGAAGAGCTGGCCGAAGGAGTTTTCGCCCAGCTCTTTCGATATTTCCGCCCCGGACCGGTAGTGGCCGGAGCCCGGCCGGACTATTACCGCATCTGCCTCTACGATCCGGAAATCCTGCGGGCCGTGGCCGCCGAACCCGGGCTGGCCCTGGAAGCTCTTCTGACCTACGTGTTGACCCACGAATTCATCCATGTGGCCCGCTTTGTCAAATTCATGGGCCTTTTTGAAGCCGAAGCCGAGAACCGTCGGGCCGAAGAAAAAATTGTCCACGAGGAGACCTTTCGTCTTTTGAGTAAAATATCCCTGCCCGGGCTGGACCTGGTGCTTGATCTATACCGCAACCACCGCCTGCCCGTGGATTAGCCAGTTTTGCCTCGGACCGTTTTTTCTGCTATAATGCCAACATAGTGAAAAAATACACCGACATCACCCGGCCTTTCCGCCTGCGCCTTTTGGTCTGTTTGTTCGCTCTCTTAAGTTACGCTCCGGCTCTGGCGTCCCCTCCTCCCTCCCCTGTCGTTACAGCAGATGATCAGTTGAATTTCCTGCGCCTGAAAGATCGTTTTGAAACCTTGGCCCAGCATTACTCCGATCCCATAATCCTGGCTTGCCTGGCTGTTGAAACCACCGCCCAAGCCTGGACCCTGGCCGCGGCCCGTCTGACCGAAGACCCTGCGAATCGAGCCGGTTGGCAGGCCCGGGCCGCTGAATTCGAAAAATCCTGGTCAATAAGCCGGGACTGGGACGCCCGCCACCGGAGGGCCTTGAAAGTCTACTACGAAGCTTTGAGTGAGGTGGCCGGTAAAGTGGCCGGCGTCAACCAGGATGGACGCCAAAATGCCGATCTGGCAGCAGCACTGGACCGCAATGACCGGGCTCTGAAAATGTTGGCCAAGCGTCCCGATGACTACCTGGAAAAAGAAGTCCTCTCCTATGGCCTGATGAGCCTGGCCGAAGTCATTATCCGCTCCTCGGATCTCGCACTGGATCAGCCGGCCGGACTAATCCTGGAGGCGGTCGCCAAGGAAACCGAGGCTCTGCACCGGCGGAAAGGCCTCCATTATCGAGCCAGGCTGGCCTTCATCTACGCCGCCCAAGTCCAAGCCCTGACTGATCTGATTTTTTTGCTGGGCCAGGCGGCCGGACCTCCGCTGAGCCGCCCTTTGGCGGATATCAGGGCATCCTTGGACAAAGCCGGGGCCGATTCCCGCCTGCCCACCACTCTATGTCTCGCCTGGACCGCCCAAGCCCAGGCTTCCCTGCCCCTGGCCTATTGGCTAAGCACCAGGCCCCGCGCCGACCAAGGTCACCGTCCATGACCAACGGCCCAGTTTACTTGATGGACGCCAGCGCCTTCATCCACCGCGCCTTCCATGCCGTCCGCAATCTCGCCACCAGCGGCGGCCGCCCCACCGGAGCGGTTTACGGCTTTGCCAATACCCTCCTTAAATTGCTCCGGGACCGGAACCCTCCGGCCCTGGCCGTGGTCTTCGACAGCCCCGAACCAGGCCGGCGTTATAAAATATATCCTGCCTACAAAGCCAACCGCGGCCCCCTGGATGAAGCTCTAAAGATCCAACTCCCGGATACCCGCCGCCTGGTTGAAGCTCTGGGGCTGTTCAGCCTGGAGCGGGCAGGCTTTGAGGCCGACGACCTCATCGCCGCGGCTGCCAGGGCTTTCGCAGCCCGGGGACTGGAAGTGATCATCGTCTCCAGCGACAAGGATTTTTACCAGCTTCTGAGCGACCGGATCTCCATGTATGACCCGGACCCGAAAAAAGACTCAGCCCTGACCCAGACAGCCTTCCGGGAGCGCTTCGGGCTCAATCCGGCGGCCTTTCTGGAGATGCAGGCCCTCATGGGCGACTCCAGCGACAACATCCCCGGCGTACCTCAGGTGGGGGAGAAGACGGCCCTGAAACTCATAAGCCGCTTCGGCACCCTTGACGATCTCTACGGCCGCCTGGAGGAAGTGACGCCGGAAAAACTTAAGACCAACCTGGCCGCCCACCGCGAGGAGGCCTATGTTTCCCGGGAGTTGGCCTGTCTTGGTCAAGGCGCGACAGTGGATTTTGAAGCCGAAGAACTCAGGCCCCGTCCCCCGGACCAAGCTCTCCTGACCGCCCTTTTCAATGAGTTGGAATTCACGCGCCTGCTCCGGGAGCTTTCTTATTCCTCTCCCGAGCCGGAAACCCGCCCCCAATCGCCACCCGTGACCTACGAAAACTATATTCTGGTGGACGGACCGGCCGGCTGGGAAGCCCTGGAATCCTCCCTGGCCGGAGCCAGCGCCCTGGCCGTGGACCTGGAGACAGACAGCCTGAGTCCCAGCCGGGCCGCTCTGGTGGGCCTGTCGCTCTGTGCCGAACCCGGCCGGGCTTTCTATATCCCTGTGGGGCATCGGACCCTGGGAGCCGCCAACCAACCCCAGGCCCTGGAAAAAATAGGCCCCTGGCTGGCCGCCCCCAAGCCGCCCAAAATAGGCCAGAACGCCAAGTTCGACTGGCTGGTCCTGGCCCGGCATGGGCTGGACCTGCCGCCCCCGACCGATGACCCCATGCTGGCCTCCTATCTCCTGGACCCTGAGGCCAGGCACGGACTGGACTACCTTAGCCGACGCCATTTGGGGCATGCTCCCATCGCCTTCAAGGACCTCCTGCCGGACCCGAAAAAAAATTTCAGCGACCTCAACCCTGAAGAAGCCAGGGATTACGCGGCCGAGGACGCCGACCTGACCTTCCGGCTGGCCGGCCTATTAAGGGCCCGTCTTGAAGAAACCCCGGCCCTGGCCGCCCTTTACGAAGAGGTGGAATTGCCTTTGGAAGCCCTTTTGGCCCGCATGGAAGGCGCGGGGGTCCTTCTAGATGTTCCGGCTCTGGAGCGTTTGTCGCTGGAACTGGACGGTCAGTTGAAAGTCATGGAGGAAAAAATTTTCAGCCTGGCCGGCCGCCCCTTCAACATCGCCTCGCCCCGCCAGCTGGCTGAAGTGCTTTTTCAGGAAAATGGTTTGACCCCTTTAAAGAAGACGGCTAAAAAAACCGGTTTTTCCACTGACGACGAAGTGTTGGCCGAACTGGCCCTCACCCACCCCCTGCCCCGGGCCATCCGCGAATGGCGCTCGCTGGACAAGCTCAAGAACACCTATACCGACAAACTGCCCCGCACCGTCAACCCGGCCACCGGCCGGGTCCATACCTCCTACAACCAGACCCAGACCGCCACCGGCCGCCTGTCGTCTTCGGATCCCAATCTCCAGAACATCCCCGTCCGGGGGGAAGAAGGCCGCCGCCTGCGTGAAGCCTTCATCGCTCCTCCCGGTTTCCGGCTGATCTCAGCCGACTATTCCCAGATAGAATTGCGGATACTGGCCCATTTCTCCGGTGATGAAGCCTTGATAGGGGCTTTCAGGCGGGACGAGGACATCCACACCCAGACCGCGGCCGAAATTTTCGGCCTCCCAGCCGAGAAAATTACGGCCGACCTGCGGCGGGAAGCCAAAACCATCAATTTCGGGGTGGTTTACGGGCAAGGGGCCTTCGCTCTGGGTAAACAGCTTGGCATACCCCAAGCCCAGGCCCGGGATTTCATCGAACGCTATTTCCAGCGTTTCCCAGGAGTCAGGCGCTATATGGAAGAAACCAGGGGCCAAGCCAGGGAGGCCGGTCAGGTCAGTACCTGGTTCGGACGTCTCCGCCGCCTCCCAGGCCTCACCGGCGGCTACCAGGCCCGGCAAGAGGCTGAACGCATGGCCATCAACACACCTATTCAGGGCACGGCGGCCGACCTCATAAAAATGGCCATGCTGGCCGTGGACCGGCGCCTGGCGGCTGAACATCCCCGGGCCAGGCTGCTCCTTCAGGTCCATGACGAACTGGTGGCTGAGGCTCCCGAGGCCGAAGTCCAAGCCGTAAGCGGACTTTTAGTGGCTGAAATGGCCGCCGTGGCCGCCGCCCCGCCTCTGACCGGAGCCCGGCCCCTCACCGTACCGCTCAAGGTGGATGTGGGCGACGGCCCCAACTGGGCTTTGGCCCACTGAACCGCCGAATCCTTCCGTTCAAATAAAATATTAGTTTTTAAAAAATGTCCCGGGGCCTGGTGCCGTCCTGGGGGCCTATGAGGCCCTCACGTTCCATGCGTTCAATCATGCGGGCGGCCCGGTTGTAGCCAACCCGCAGGTGGCGTTGCAGGTGGGAAATGGTGGCCCGGCTGGTCCGGCGGACCAATTCCACAGCCTGGTCATAGAGGGGATCGTTATCTTCCGGCCCGCCCACCTCTTCTCCGGCCTCCGTTTCAGGAACCGCCAGCTCCTCCAGATAGTCCGGCGGACCCCAGGCCCGAAGGAAATCAGTGACCCGCTGAATTTCTCCGTCTGAAACGTAAGGCCCGTGTAGGCGCTTTAAGTCGCTTTGAGTGGGATCCAGAAAAAGCATATCGCCGCGCCCCAGGAGTTTCTCCGCGCCTTTCTGATCCAGAATGGTGCGGGAATCTATCTGGGACAGCACTTTAAGGGCAATGCGGTTCGGCAGGTTGCTCTTGATGGTGCCGGTGATGATATCAGTGGTGGGGCGCTGGGTGGCCAGGATCAGGTGGATGCCGGCGGCCCGGGCCTTCTGGGCCAGGCGGGTGACATGGATCTCCACCTCCTTGGGCGCGACCATCATCAGGTCGGCCAGTTCGTCTATGATTATGACCAGGTAAGGCAGTTCCGGAGTTTCATCCCGCCTTTTCCTCCGTGCGGCCCGCACTTTATCATTATAGACATCAATGTGGCGGACTTCCATTTCGGCCAGGAGCCGATAACGGGTCTCCATTTCGGCCACAGCCCATTTCAGGGCCAAGGTGGCCTGGAGCGGCTCGGTCAGGACCGGATAGATAAGGTGTGGGATATCCCGGTAAAGAGTGAACTCCACCACCTTGGGGTCGATCATCAGGAGGCGGACCTTATCGGGCGGGGCCTTGTAGAGGAGGGACATTATGATGGCGGCCAGGGCCACGGACTTGCCGGTGCCCGTCGCCCCGGCGACGAGGAGGTGGGGCATGGGGGCCAGATCGGCCACCACCGGCTGGCCCAGGATGTCAACCCCCAGGCTCAAGGTCAGAAGCGAGGGTGATTTCCGAAAGGCCGGGCTTTCCACCATTTGGCGAAAAGACACGGGCAATCTGGTCAGGTTGGGTATTTCAATGCCTATGGTGCCTTTTCCGGGCAGATGGCCGGCCACCCGGATGGACTTGGCTTTCATGGCCATGGCCAGATCTTCGGCCAGACCGGCCACCCGGGCTATCTTGATGCCAGGGGCCGGCTCGTATTCATACATGGTTATGACCGGACCGCCTGAAACTTCCGTGACCCGCCCTTCCACGCCGTAATCACGCAGCTTGTCTTCCAGAAGGTGGGCGTTGGTCTCCAGTTCTTCCCGGGTCAGACCGGAGGCGTGGCCGCTTTGAACCGGGGCGGGGTCCAGGAGATCCAAGCCGGGAAGTTCATATATTCCTTCAGCGGAGGTTTTTTCCCCAGATGGCGGCACCTGGGGGGGCGACTTACGATTGGTGATGATCGGAGCGGCGGGAATCGGTGGAACCGGTTTTTCAGGTTCTTCGGGAGCGGCGTTGACGATTCCCCTGACCGGTTCCGGCTGTATCGATTCCGGCGGAGCAGATTCCATCGGCCCTGCGGTGGCCGCCCAAAGACGAGCCAGAAGAGCCAGAAGCCCGCGCCCCACCGGCGGCAGGGCCAGGACCAGGCCGGCCAGGGCGGACAGAGGCAGGAGCAACCAAGCCCAAAGGCCGGCCCGGAAAGCCCCCCGGGCCAGAAAACCTCCGAAATGTCCGCCGCTTGAGGCGGAAAAACGGGCCACCAGGGCCAGGACAGCGAAAAAAAATAGCACTCCGCCGGCTGTCTTCAGCAACCTAGCGACAGTAAAAGGTATTTTTTTCCAGGTCAGCCAGGCCACCCAGGCCAGAGCCGGCCCCGGCCACCAGCCGAAGAGGCCGAAAGCGTCCTTAAGCGTGCGGCCGATCTCACCCCCTGGGCCGGGGATCCCGGCGGCGCCATATAAGGCCACAGCCAGAACAGCCGCAGCCAGGCAAACGGCCGGCAGGGCGCGGCGTTCCGTCTTCCGCTCAGTTTTCCGGGCCATCGACGGCCTGTTCCAATTTTTCCAGGGCCGGCTTGTAGGCCGGGTCCTGAGCCAGGGCGGCGGCGTAATGGTCTTTGGCTTCGCCCGGCCGGCCGGTCTCCTCGGCCACCCGGCCCAGTTGGTAATGCACTTCCGGGGCCTGGCTGCCATATTCCATGGCCATTTTCAAATGGTGTTCGGCCCCGCTGAAATCTCCCAGGCTGAATAGAAGACGCCCCAGCCGTTGCCGGTAGAGGCTGTTGGTCGGCTCCAGTTCCACGCTGCGCTGAAAAAGGCTGCGGGCCACAGGGAGATCGCCCGAAATATCCACAAAGAGAGTGCCCAGGGCCGACAGGGCGTAGGCATCGTCGGGGGCGGTCTTGACGGCTTTTTTAAAGGCGGCCAGGGCACCCTGGTGATCATGGGCCAAAAGCAGGGCTTCACCCAAGAGGCGGAAGACCTCCGGCCGGTTTGCCCCCTCCTCGCCGGCCCTTTTCAAGGCCGGCAGGGCCTTGTCCAGGTGCCCCAGTTCCAGGGCGGTCCGCCCCAGGTGGAAAAGGGTCTCATAATTGTCCGGGGCCAGTTCCGCGGCCCGGGCCAGGGCCGCCTCGGCCTCGGTCAGACGCCCGGCCAAGAGATGGGTATAGCCCAAATTGTAGTGAGCCATCATGTTTTCGGGATCCAGCCCCACTATCTTCTGAAAGGTGGCCAGGGCTTCACGGGCCAGGCCAAGACGGCCCTGGCAGACGCCAAGGCTGTTAAGGAGGTTGAGATGATCAGGGGCCAGGGCCAGCCCACGCTCGTATTCCTTTAGGGCTCCGCTGAGGTCGCCGCCTTCAAACAGCCGGTCTCCGCTTATATTCAAAGCCAGAGGGCCAAAAACGGATACCTGGCCCGGACCGGTGAAGGCGGCTTCATCCAGGGCTTTGCGGGCATCTTCGACCAGATCCCGGCCGGGGCGGGGGCCGCCGGAACTGAAGAGCAGGCCGAAGGAAACCGGTTCGTAGACCCGCAATTCCGTAGCCAGATCATGGGCCGCCCGGACCAGGTCGGCCTGGGTCAGTCCTGTCTGAAGCAGGTCCGGCCAAGCCAGGGCCAGGGTGTCGGCCTTCCAGCGGGCCTTTAAGCCGGCCCCGGGCCAGACGGAAAATATTTTTTCAAAAACCAGGGTCATCTGGCGGCCGGCCTCTTCCCGGCCCAGCATGGCGGCGTTCCTTTCAAATCCGTCCTGACGGGCCAGGAGCAAGGCCAAAGGCTCGACTGAAGCCGTTCCCAACGCCTCCAGGAAATCATCGACCCCTGTCAACTCCGGCAGAAAATCCAAAGGCCCGGAGACCTCGACGGCCTCATCCAGCCGAGAAAAAGTCAATGCGTCGCCGGTAGCGACCCGCCGGCCGACCTTGGCTCCGGTCAGACGGCCCAGGGCATAGCCTTCGGCGGTTTCCGTCAGGGTCACTTCCCCTTTATATTCAGCCTCACCACCGGCCGCGCCAGGGGCGTTGACCAGGAAGACCTGGCCCACGGCCGCGCCGGCTTCGTGGCCCAGGCCCACGACCACCCGATCCAAGGGCAACACTTGAATTATCCGGCCATGCCGCGCCAGGAGGTCGGAGAAGGCGACCGCCTCATTCCGACTCTGGCGGGCCTGAAAAAGAGCGGCCGAAGCCCGGCTAATAAGAAGCCGGCTCTGGCGGTGAAAACCGGCAAGCGCGGCCTCGGCTCCCAAATCCACGGGGTAGGCGGCCCAGGCCAAAGCCGGGCGTGATTCCGGCTCCGCCGCCGAGAGCCAGGACAAGGCTTCAGCCAAGGCCAGACGCAGTTCTTCGGGCCGTTCTTCAGTCAAAAAAGCCAGACGGCGCGGATTAAGGCGGGCGGGGCAACGCAAAGTCAGACGCTCGGCCAGGCGAGCGGCCAAAGAGGCCAGGATCGGTCCCGGCTCCGGCCCTCGGCTCAATTCAGCCAGCACCAGGGCCAGGACCGGTTCGGAACCGTGATCCAGGCTCAGGCTGAGGGTTGTAGCCCGGGGGCGTTCCCGCAGGATTTTGGGCAGCCGGCTCAAAAAATATCCCCGGCTGAAAAAACCGGTCTCCCGGTCGGTGGACAGAGCCTTGCGTAGCCACAAGGTTTCCAGGGCCTGTTCAACGGCCCGGGGGAGAAGGCGGGCTAATTCCGGGGCCAGCGGTTGGCCTCCGACGGAAAAAACCATTAGATAGCCCAGATCCCGGCCTTTGTATTTCAAAGGATGGACCAGATTGCCGTCCTGAGGGCCTTCCCCCACCTCCGGCCACTCGTTCAGAGGCACCACCCGGCAGTCGTGAGGTTGGATCAGGGCTTCCAGATCCAAGCAGAGCTTGCGGCCGAAACGTTTCAGATCGGCCGGAACCAGGCGGGGGCCGCCTTTTTTACTGGTCATGGCGACAATTCCCAATTTTTGATTTGCTGAAATCAGACGCAGCCTTCGGGTTTTTCCAGACCGGCCATTTTGCAGGCTCCTTTGCCCGGGCCGGAAGGAAATAGTTCATAGATGTATTTCAATTTAAAGCCGGTGACCTGGGCCAGAATGCGCACCATGGGGGCCAGGCCGTTTTCCCGATGATAGGCATGGAGGGCCTCCATGACCGCCCAATGGTCTTCAGTCAGCTCGTCCAAATCCTCCAGAAGCCGTACATGGTCAACCCATTCCGGTCCCCAGAGGTTGAAATCGGCCAGAAAACCTTCGTCAGTCACGGGAAAAATTTTGCCCTGATGTTCCACCGTCGGCATGGCGCCCTCCTTAATGATTCCCCCGGGCTCTCCGCGTTTCATAACCTTATAATTATTATGTATGGGCCTGATAATGTCAAGGCCGGGCCGCTGACCCCATCTCTCGCCAGCCGTGGGTTGCCAAGCCACCGGGCCGGTGCTATTATGAGCGGGCAGCTTTAATTTTATTCTTTTAAACAAAGGGGACGAGTCCATGCGTGCCGATAAGATATGGTCCGACGAAGCGGCCGTGCACGACTTTCTGTTGCACGGCGAGGTAGGGCACCTGACCACCATAGACTCGGAGGGTTGGCCCCACACAGTGCCAGTCGACTATGTATGGCATGAGCGGGCGATTTTTTTTCACAGCGGGTCAGGAGCCAAAATGAAGCATCTAGCCCTGAACTCCAAAACGGCTTTTGCCGTCACTGAAGCCCTGGAACCGCTGACCAGCGAAATAACTTCCGACAACATTCCCTGCCACGACACCCACCTGGGGCGTTCGGTCCTGATTCGCGGTTTGGCCCGAGAGATCGTGGATCCGGCGGAGAAACTGGAGATACTGAACATCATCATCGCCAAGTATGACCCAAAAGCCATCCGACTGGGCGAAAACCTGCCCGGCTCGGAGTCTGTCAAGACCCAGCCCGGTTTCGCTACCTGCCGGGTTGTGAAAATTGAAGTGGTCGAACTGACCGCCTGCCGTCTTCTGCTACTGAACATGCCGGAAGAATATCGCCACGCCCTGGCCGATCACTTTGAAGTGCGGGGCTTGGCCCTGGATTCAGCCCGGGATCTTAAGACCTCCATTCTGCTCAGGTCGGTGACATCCGCCCCGGGCCGGTGAGAACATGGGCCAACTAACTCTGTATCTGGGCGGGGCCAAAAGCGGCAAAACCAGCCTGGCCTTGGCCCGGGCGGAAACCTGGCCCCCTCCCCGCCTCTATCTGGCCACGGCCCAGGCCTTGGACGGAGAGATGGCCGAACGAATTCGGCGGCACCAGGCCGAGCGGGGGCCCCAGTGGCAAACCCTGGAAAGCCCCTTGACCCCGGACCAGACCCTGGCCGACCTGGCCGGGGACCAGGTGGTCCTTCTGGACTGCCTGACCCTGTGGCTTAACAACCTTCTGGCGGTTGAAACCGGGGATGACCAGATAAGGTCCCGGGTTCGGGATCTTTTGCTGGCCATAGACGCTTATGCCGGACCGGTCATAGCCGTTTCTAACGAAGTCGGCGGCGGAATTGTGCCGATTAACGCCCTGGCCCGCCGATTCCGGGATCTGGCCGGCGAGACCAACCAGCGCTTCGCGGCCCGGGCGGATCGGGTGGTTATGGCGGTGGCCGGGTTGGAATGGGTCCTGAAAAGCCCGTCTTAAAGGAGGCGGGAGAACAAAATACAGGTATTTTTCACTGGTCTCTGCGGGAAGGCCCGATTTCTTGCGCGACCCGGGCAAACTCGTCTTCGACTTTACGGAAAACCTCCACCAGGACTGGGTCGAAGTGCGACCCCGCGCCGGATTCGATGATCTCACAGGCTTCCTCATGGGTGAAGGCCTTTTTGTAAGGACGCTCGGAAATCAGCGCATCGTAGACATCCGCAATGGCCATCAACCGGCCTTCCAAGGGGATGTTCAAACCTTTCAAGCCCATCGGGTAACCGCTGCCGTCCCATTTTTCATGGTGGGTTCCGGCTATGCACAGCGTGTGGCGCAAAAAGGCGTGTTCTTCCGCGTTGTTCATTATTTTTTCTATGGCATCCACTCCGACCGCCACATGGGTCTTCATTACCTCGAACTCCTCCTCGGTGAGCTTGCCGGGCTTGTTCAGGATAAGGTCGGTAATGGCGATTTTTCCAACGTCGTGGAGCTGGGCCGAGGGCAGAAAGAAATCCATATCCCATTCCGATATTTCTTCCCTATAAATCCCTTCCCGGATAAGTTCGTCACTCAGGGCCTTCAAATAAAGCTGGGTGCGCGCGATATGCCCGCCGGTGAAATTATCGCGGAATTCCACCAGGTCGGCCACCGTGCTCAGAACGGCGTTTTGAAGATTGAACACCTCCGCGGTCTTTTCGCGGACCATGTTTTCCAGATTGTCCGCATAATTCCTGAGCGCGGCCTGGCTGGCCAAAAGATCCTTTTTCTGCCGGAGAATCAGAAGCTGGTTGGCGATGCGCTTTAAGAGAAGCGGGCCGGAAAAGGGCTTGGATATGTAATCGACCGCCCCCAGGTCAAGACCCTCCAGCTCACTGGTTTCGTCGCTTTTCGCGGTCAGGAAGATGACCGGGATATCGGAGAGGTTGGCATCGGACTTGAGCTTCTTAATCACTTCGTAGCCGTTGGTCTCCGGCATTTCGATATCCAGAAGGATCAGGTCTGGCAGGACATTTTCAAGTATCTCGAACAGCTTGGCCGCGGACGGCGCGGGATAGACCTCGTAAAAAGTCTTAAGCATATTCCGGCCCATGGTCAGGTTGGCCATGTTGTCGTCAACGAGGATGATTTTACTATGGACGTTGACCATTATCCCTCCCCAACCGAAATCTTTCCCTGATTTGCGTGAAATTCATCTGGCCCACATTCATTCGTAGTCGGTTCATGGCCTAACCGGCGCTTTAGGGGCTTGATACTGAAAGGGGATTGGTTGGCGAGAGGCATATATAACAATGCCGGCACAAACACCGTCCAGTTTTAGTTCATGGCCTCTAATTTAGAGGCCGGGCGGCGAAAACAGCTCGTTGAACTGCGAACCTATTCCCTTGCGGTCTTTTATTCAGTCCACACCCGGCCGTGCCAGTTTCTATGGAACGAAAAAAACACGGCTACGGGCGTGCGACCGCAACGAGGTATTTTCGGTACCTGAATAAAATTACACCATAAGGCGGAAAAAAAGTCAAGGATAACAAAAATGGCAGAAAAAATTTATAATTGACTTGTGATGGCGGGTTATCATTCCGTTGAATGACATCGGGGGGGCTCTGGTTCTGAAAACAAAAATCAGGGCCGACGGTGCTGGTTCTTGAGGTATTCCATCAAGTGGGCGCTGTAGGCCTTATCTTCGTGAGCGATGTGCACCAGCAGCCACTCTTTGAGAAAATTCAAAAATTGTTTCGGGTCTTCGCCGTCATGCAGACAGGCGGCTAAAATTCGGTTGACTTCGGTGATGAGGTGATCATGCTGGTTTTGGTGTTCCTGGAGCCGGGGGTATTCTGATTCCTCCAGCAGTGTAATTTCTATTGAGAAGTGGATTTTGGTATAGCCCATGATCATTTCGGCGATGGGGCGCAAAAAGGCGGCGCTGGTCTGCATCGACTGCGAAAAATGCAGGGAGTTGATGATGGAAACGATACCCCGGTGCTGCTCATCGCAGATACTGATCCCGGTATTATACGAATCGTTCCAGACTATCAGCAATGGTTTCTGTTCCATTGTCATGGCCCCTTCGGTTTGGTCATCTATGAGTGTATATATTGATTATAACCCGCCGCCGCGCCAAAAGCAAGCTGGCCCGCCAGGGCGGCTTTCTGTTTTACCAATCAGGAGGCGGAGTTGTTCCGGGGCGGGATCCAGCGGGCTAAAGCCTGAAAAAGTTCCGGAATGCTGATCGGTTTATTGATGTGATCGTTCATGCCGGCCTTAAGGCTTTGTTCCTTATCCCCGCTCATGGCGTGGGCGGTCATGGCCACAATGGGCAGATCCTGGAACTGGGGCAGGGCCCGCAGACGGACCGTGGCTGTCAGTCCATCCATTTCCGGCATCTGGATGTCCATGAGGATCAGGTCGAATCGTTCCTTTTGCGCCAGGTCCAAAGCCTCCAGGCCGTTGCCGGCGATCATCACTTCAAAACCGGCGTTGGCCAGTATCCGGCTGGCCACCAATTGATTGACTTCATTGTCTTCGGCCAGAAGGATCCGGGCTCCCCGAACGGCCTCGATAAGGCTCAAATCGTCGGCTGCGGCGCCTTTTTTCTTGCCGGCTTTTACTTTTTGCCGACCGAAAACTTCCATCAGGGAGTCATGAAGGGAAGACAGGGAGAGGGGCTTGGTCAGGATCTTGCTTATGTTCGCGGCCCGGGCGCTGTCCGCCACTTCTTCGCGGCTGAACCCGGTTACCATCAGCACGGCCGGCAGGGGCCCCCAGGCCTCGCCCATACGCCGGATCGCCTCACCCCCGTCCATGCCCGGCATCTGCCAATCGACCACGATCAGGTCGAACTTGATCCCCTGGCCGGAAGCCTCGGCGTAACGCTTAATGGCTTCCTCGCCCGAGGCGGCCGTGACCACCAGGAAACCTATGGACGACAGGGTATGGCTCAGAATTTCCAGGGCCTGGGCATTGTCGTCCACGACCAGGACCCGGAGCCCCTTGAAGGAGTCTAGGGTCAAGGTCGGGCCGGCGTCCTCCAGGTGGCAGGGCTTGAAACGGGCGGTGAAGCCGAAGGTGCTGCCTCGGCCTGATTCGCTTTGGCACCAGATCTCGCCGCCCATCATCTCGGCCAGCCGCTTGGAAATGGCCAGGCCCAGACCGGTCCCCCCATACTTGCGGGTGGTGGTGGCATCGGCCTGGGTGAAGGGGTTGAAAAGTTTGGCCGCCTGCCCCGGGCTCAGGCCGATGCCGCTGTCCTCCACCGTGAACTTCAGAAAGGCGGTTTCGGATGTGGATTCCAGGGTGGCCACGCGGACTATGACCGCACCTTTGGCAGTGAATTTGAGGGCGTTGCCGATGAGATTGTTGACGATCTGGGCCAGGCGCACCGGGTCGCCCAAAAGGCCGAATGGAGTCTCGACGGGCAGATCCAGGGCGAATTCCACGCCCGCGGCGTGGGCTTTTTCGGCGTGCATTTCCATGACCCCGCGCATCAGATCGCCCAGGTGGAACTCGGTCTCCTCCATTTCCAGCTTGCCGGCTTCTATCTTGGAAAAATCCAAAATATCGTTTATTATCCGCAACAGGGCCTTGGCCGCCACCTCGGTGCGATGTATATATTCATATTGTTGCTCGTTCAGGTCGGTCTGCAGGGCCAGGTGGGTCAGGCCCAGAACGGCGTTCATGGGCGTACGAATCTCGTGGCTCATGTTGGCCAGAAATTCGCTCTTGACCATACTGGCGTGTTCAGCCGCCTCCCGGGCCAGCTCCGCGTTTTCCTGGGCCAGGCGGATGTCGGTTATGTCGTGAAACAGCATCAGGGAGCTTTCCACCACGTCTCCCATGCCGGTAATGGGGGTGAAATGCACCTTATAACGGCGCGGGTCGCCGTGGGCGTCCAGGCTGAAAGCATCCTCAAAGCTGATGAATCGTTTTTCCTCGACAGCCTTATTCATCAGGTCTGAAACTTTCTCCACCCACTCGGGAGAGGCGAAAGCTCTGAAAACCTCCGCGAATTCCTTGCCCTGGATAAAACTGATATGCGGAATGCGCACCGCTTTTAAAAAAGTACTCGTGCAATGGGCAAAACGCTTGGAATCGTCAAACAGAATAATGATATCCGGGCTGTTTTCCAGCAGGAGCCGCAGGTATTGCTGCTGTTTTTTTCTCTCCACCTCCTGCATGGCGTTGATGTTTTTCAAGGAAGCGTCTATTGCCTTGTGACGATCCACGGTGGACTGGAGCCGGGCCAGTTGGCGGGTGAGTTTGGTGTTTTCTTTTTGCAGCAGGTCTATTTGTTGCCGCAAAACTTCTTCGTCCATAATAATTCCCACGCCAGGCTCAAACCCGACCCATTCAAGCGATGCGGCCCCAAAAAGCCGGTCGGCGGGCGTGTCGTCGTCCCGCCGGCCAGTGTATAGTCATCTTAAAGAACGACCAGGGTGTATGTATAATTGTGAAAACGGTTGATCAGCGCGCCGGCCTCGGCGTGGAGGGGGCAGACCTCCCCTCCGCTGTAGAGCATCATGAACGGCAATTTTTCATCAATCAGGTCCACGGTTTTTTTCATCTCATCTTCCACATTCGGGCTGATCATCAGGCTTCGCGTCAGACAGGGGATCGCCAGTATTCCGTTGGCGCCGTTTTTTTTCACATCTTCCAGCGCCGACCGGAGAGCGGATTCGGCTGTTTCCATGACGCTTTCATAATCGATTTCCGTAAAAGTGATCCAGGCGCCGACCGGCATAAGACCGCCGCAGAGCGCGCCTTCCGGCGATATGGAGTATATGGCCAGGGCCACCGGCGGTGCGCCGTCGCCGTAATCCACCATGAAAGGCAAGGTGGTCAGGGCGGTAAGCGTTTCCTTCTGGACGCCTATGCTGGCCAGGTAGTCGATGAACGGCATATTGTTCACCTCGGAGACCATATATCCTTCCGAGGCCGTGATCATGGCCTTTTGATGCTGGATATGCTTCGGAGAAATCGAGGCAACGTAAAAGCGGGGATCCAGCGGCCCGTGCAGAAGAAGAAGGGCCAGTTGGCTGGAATGCGCATCTCCGTTCAGGAAGGTGCGGCTCTCATCGGTACTCAGCGACGAATCGTTGGACAGGGTGCCGAAGATAGGCAGACCGCCGCAGGCCGCATCAAGCTGCCTGACCATTTGGTCTCCGCTGACTTCCTTCATGATGGGGAAAAACGCGAGGCAGAGACCGGGATCGCCCGGCAGCTTGGCCCGCGCCTGCCGCCAGGTTTCCTCAATGGGTCCCGCCATGTTGTCTTTGGATATATCGGGGGACATGGATACGGAAAACTGTATCTCGTCACTGGTCAAAACCGTGAGGCTGAGCTGCTCCATGCCGTAGGTCCGGCCGGTCGCGCTGCCTATGACCGTGCAACCGATGACGTCAAAAGGCAGATGCTCACGCAGGGAGTCGAGGGTGCCGGAGAAAATAAAGTCATTATAACAGACGATGATGCCTACGGAATTCTTCAGCAATCCCTGGGCCAGATCCAATTGTTCCAGTATTTCGGCCACCGCCGCCTCGGGATCGTCAACCTGGGCCGTTGAGGCTGTCATAAATTTTAACATGGCGCACCTGATCCTTTAGATCTGTTGTTGACAGTGGATGGGCTGAGCCGGCCTTAATGTGGTTTCAGCCTCTTTGAACAGGCCGGCCAGGCTATTTGCACTTACTTTTGCTTAAATATAGCATATTTTTCTTTTCTGCACTACAAGAAACGGCGGATTTCATGGGCCAAAAACATCCGCCCCGAACCGGCCCCGGGTTGACATCTCCGGGCCTTCCCGCAAAAACTTGACACGGAGATTTTTGTCAAGTATTATGATTTGTTATAGGAAGTACCTTCGGGAGACAGCTTATGTCGATGAGAATAAAAGCCGCTCTTATAATAATCTTGATCGTTTTTTTTCTTACGACGGCCAATTTCTTATCAAGCCTTTTTTTTACCAGGCAAAACCTTATTACCGCAATTGAGCAGGACATGTCTTTTGCCCTGGACATCGCCGATCATTTGGCGTCCACGCAAATCGGCCTGTTGAAATCAGACGCCGCCACGGTGGCCGAGCGCCTGCTGAAGGCTGGGTCAAACGAGGAAATGGCGACTGTCATGGCCTCCCAAATGAACGAGTACCCGGACTTTCTGGCCCTGACTGTTTTTGACCAGGAGAATATCATCGCCCATTACGGCGAACCCATATCGCCCGCCCATATGCTTGAAGAAAGCCATGCCCTGGAAATCACCTTCGGCCGTGAAGACCTCATTTCCAGCCCGCATTACAACCCTGATACCGGGTCTTTCTTCATGCATGTGTTCGTGCCCATGGAGTCGGACAAGTTTTTGTCCGTGACCATCCCCGGGTTGGTTTTTGCCGATCTTCTTAAGAGCCACAGGCTTTGGCTGACCGGCAGTCTCGTGATGACCGATGCGGAAGGCGCCATAATCGCCAATTACCGCGAAGATCTGGTTCTCAATCTGCGCAATTTCATAGAGGACGCCAAAACGCTCCCTGAGTTCCAGACCGCCGGCGAGTTTTTCCAAAAAGTTATTTCAAGCGAGAAGGGCACGGGCTCCTATTATTTTGAGGGAATCAAACGCCTTTGCACCTATAAGCGCGTTACCGGCTCAAAGTCAAACTGGCGTATCGCCGTGGTGATCCCGCTGTCTGAAAGCCCGGCTTCTAAACAGCAGGCTGATCTTCTGGCCTCCTCGCTGGTTTTCCTGGTCGCGGGCATAATAGCCGCCGTTTTCATTTCCGGTCTGGCCGTGCGGCCCTTCCATAAAATAGAGGCCCAAAATCGCAGTTTGGAACGGCTCAATGAAACCGTTCGAGCCGCTTCCGAGGCCAAAAGCCATTTTCTGGCTCATATGAGCCACGAAATGCGCACCCCCCTCAACGCTATAGTCGGCTTGTCCGAGCTTACGCTTGAACTGGGAGAACTGAACGAAGAAAATTACTCGAATCTTGAAAAAATATATAATTCCGGAATGACCCTGTTGGGCACGGTCAATGATGTTCTGGACATTTCCAAAATAGAGGCGGGCAAACTCGAACTGGTGCCGATTGAATACGACGTGCCCAGCCTGATCAATGACATCATTATCCAAAACATACTGCGCATAGGCGAAAAACCGGTTGCCTTCGTTCTGGACATCACGGAAGATATGCCTTCGCGCCTCTACGGCGATGAGCTGAGGATAAAGCAGATTTTCAATAACCTTCTGTCCAACGCCTTCAAATACACCCGCGAAGGGGAGGTGGTTCTGAGCCTCTCCTGCGCTCGGGAAGGCGACACGATATGGATGATATCCAGGATCCGGGACACCGGCATAGGTATCCGGCCGGAGGATTTGAACAACCTTTTTACCGCCTATACCCAGATAAATCAGCAAGCCAACCGCCAAATCGAAGGGACCGGCCTGGGCCTGTCCATCACCAAAAAACTTTTGGACCTTATGGACGGCACGATCACCGTGGAAAGCGAATATGGGCGGGGCAGCGTGTTCACGGTGAAAATGCGGCAGAAATTCATCACCGAGGCCGTAATCGGCCCGGAGGTGGTGAAAAACCTGAAAGACTTCCGCTATACTGACAATAAACGCCTCCGGTTCTCGCGGCTGACGCGCCTCAGCCTGCCCTATGCGCGGGTGCTGGTGGTTGACGACCTGGTCACTAATCTTGACGTGGCTAAAGGCCTGATGAAGCCCTACAATATGCGGATCGACGGCGTGACCAGCGGGCCGGAGGCCATAGAGGCCATCCGCCAGGGAAAAGTCAAATACAACGCCGTTTTCATGGACCACATGATGCCCGGGATGGATGGGGTGGAAACCACCAGGCTCATTCGGGAAATAGGCACGGAATACGCCGGGAGCCTGCCCATAATCGCCCTTACGGCCAACGCCATCATCGGCAGCGAGGAAATGTTTTTAAAAAACGGCTTTCAGGCTTTTCTGTCAAAGCCCATCGACATCTCCCGCCTGGATGCTATATTGCGTAAATGGGTGCGGAATAAAAAATTGGAAGAGGAGATGTTAAGGGAAGAGCGGGCTGAGCCCCGGCCGGAGAAAAAGACGGCCGCCCGGCGCCTGCTCTGGCCGGTGGAGGGCCTTGATCTGGCCAAGGGTCTTGAGCGCTTCGGCGGTGATGAGGAGTCATACCTTGGAGTCCTGCGCTCTTTCGCGGCCAATACCCGGCCCTTATTGGAAAAACTTCAAGTAGAGAGCGGCAGTTCCCTGGACGCTTACACCGTCATAGTCCACGGGTTGAAAAGTTCAAGCCGCGGCATTGGCGCGGAGCGGGCTGGTTCCTTGGCCGAAGATCTGGAAAAGGCGGCCAAGGCCGGGGATTTCGGCTTTTTGAAAAATAATACTCCAGATTTCATTGAAGCCATAGAGCATCTTGTGACCGGACTTGAGGATATGTTAGGAAAGATCGAGACGAATTTCGCCAAACCCAAAAAAGACAGGCCGGACAGCCTGGCCCTGTCAAAACTGCACCTGGCCTGCGAAAATTATGACATGGACGGGGTGGATGCGGCCATGGCCGAGATAGAGAATTTTGAATATGAATCCGACGGCGGGCTTGCGGCCTGGTTGCGGATTAATGTGGATCAGATGAACTTCACGCAAATCAGGGAAAAACTTTCGACTTGAATTGGAGAGGGGAATGGTAAGCGTCCGTAGTAAAATCATCATGGTTGACGACAACATGGCCAACCTGACCATGGGCCGGAATATGCTTAAGACTTTTTACGAGGTCTATCCCGCGCCGTCCGCGGCCAAGCTGTTCGAGATACTTGAAAATGTCCTGCCA
>Ga0082212_10000466_pt1 | contig 58788 bp, 51 predicted proteins | sample TergutNt197P3_FD_71548 | JGI IMG/M metagenome (GOLD analysis project Ga0082212, IMG submission 71548) | Neocapritermes taracua P3 segment gut microbial communities from Petit-Saut dam, French Guiana - Nt197 P3 | ecosystem: Host-associated > Arthropoda: Insects > Digestive system > Gut ... | reverse complement strand
GAAATAGTACACGTTTCGACATTCACGACCATTTACTGTAATTGTTTTTCTGTCAGCCAACGGTACTAAATCGCGAATTTGAGATAATCGAGCAATTGTTTTAGTATAATACGCTTCTTTCAGACTGAATGTATCAACAGGCACACTTTCTAATGAATGTAACTTTTTTAGCGTTTTTGTCAAACTTACTAAAATCACACGCTTATCCTCAATTGACAAATCTGAATATTCATAAATATTCTTGCCGTTTATTCGCTCCATTTTTAACGGTTTTTCTATATCAAGCGATATTATTTGCGGTATATCAGTAATTCCTTTTAAAGTTGCCGTTTCATACCATTTACGTTCTAACCGTACGAGTTTTTCACCCTGTTCGTCAATAGGTTCTTTAATTAATATATCACCATCAAACGTCATTTTGTTGAACGGACGGCATTTTTCTTGCTCCAATGTTTCGTATTCCGCTAATATTCCGAATTCACGAGTATTCGCAAGTCCGAGTTCGGAAAAGTTCAAGCCTTGTCCGCTCAACCAACGGACAAGCTCTCCGCTTTGCGGTACGTCGGAAAGTTTAGATTTATCTGTGAATACAAATAATCCCGCAACACCGCTTTCGGTTGAGCGTTCTTCTGAAAAGGTAGAGTTACTGTACTTCCATCGACAGGAAAAAGTTTGTGAAATACCGATGTAATCGTTTTGTTTTGTGGGAGTTTCAAAATCACATGGCAGAATCAAATCCGACCACACAAGCATAAACGGCTTATTATCAGGCAATAAGGAAATAGCGGACTTAACACCTCCGCAAGTTCCCGAACCTTCTGCATCAACTACTTGATATTTTACATTCGCGAAACAATCTAAATACTCTCGTAAAACTTCTCTCTTGTAATCGGCGATAATTATGAATTGTTTATCTGTGAATTTACGGAACAAATGAAACAGCATAGGTAGATTTTCAACAGGCACAAGTGCTTTTGGCTTATTTGCCGTGAGGTGTTTAAGACGAGTGCCTTTTCCGCCTGCTTGAACTATGATGTAATCAATATTCATTCCATACATACCCCAATCAATTGCTCATACTCCATTACTTTATACAAAGAGCGAAATATATAATAATCTTGAGGTGCTGTAATTTTTATATTATTAGGTGTGCTTTTGACCGTGTGCATTTCCACGTTATAAATACTGCATAAATGGGCAGAATCTATCGTTCTTATATTTTCTTGTCTTGCTTTCTTATATAAACTCCAAATCAATCCGTACTTGAAAGATTGAGGTGCTTTAGCTGAATACATCTTATCTCTTGGAGGAACACTTTCGATGCAACTATTACCATTCAATTTTACCACACTTTCTCGTGCAGCTTCAACTGTAATTGATGTGCCTTTTTCTTTTGCTGTTTTTATGTTTTGGGAAATTAATTCAGCGTTTATAAGCGGTCGAACACCATCATGAATTAAAACTATATCATCGTCTTTACAAACAACATTTAATGCTTGTAAACCATTAAAAATTGAAATATCTCCACCCTCACCACCGGGAATAATCTGACTAACCTTTTCAAAACCGTATAAACTTATAAAGCGTTTTAATTCCTTTAACCAACTTTCCAAACAAACAACAACTATATTATCAATTTCGGGATGGTTTTCAAAATGCTCAAGGGTATAAATAATTATTGGTTTGCCGTAGAGTTCGAGGAACTGCTTGGGTTTTGCGTTGGTGTTCATCCTGCGCCCTGTGCCGCCTGCAAAGATCAGGGCTGTTACCATTTGCCGCATGTGGGTATCCTGTTGTCATAGAAATTAAACATTCTAACATTCATTCCAATCCGCCAACATGCGCTGGTACATTTCTTTGATACCATACCCGGGAGACCACCCCAGAGAGAGTAATTTATCTGCGTTGAGCCTGAAACCTACGTCCGGCGCGTAACCTCGCTGATCAATGTCTTCTGGAATGGCGATTTTTACTTTGATTTTGCCGCCGCAGACTTCATTTGCCACGACTTCAGCCATTTGATGTATCGTGGTGCTGGCTTTTGGGTTGGCTACGTTATAGGCTTCACCATTTTTGCCTTTCAACAAAATCGTCAACAGGCCGCGAACTGCATCTATGGTATCGCAACAGTTGGCAATGGAATTTCCTGGTGTGTGTAATTCAATATCCTCTCCCGCAAGAGCTTTTCGTGTAAATTGATTTGCAATACGCATATCGTTTTCAACATTTGGCACCCCTGGCCCAAAGGTCCGTGCCAACCGTGCAATCTTTATGGGCAATCCATATTGAGCTGCATTAGCAGTACACATCATCTCACATAGCCGCTTGCTCTCTGGGTAGCAACTCCTGGGATTGGATAAGTCTATATACCCCAAATCACATTCTTTTACCTCACCTTGCGCGGTCTGCCCATAGACTTCCATGGACGATAGATAGACCAGACTTCTGCAATGCGTTTTCCTGGCCAGTTCCAGTACATTCTTCGTGCCTTCAATCTCGGTGGAAATGACATCTGCGGGCCTTGCCACCATGTCTGCGGACTTGGTGATCGCCGCGCAGTGAAAAATATAATCGAGCCTAGCCTCAACACCCTTTAACAGTGGAGGCTTCCTTATGTTACCGCTTACAAATTCCGCTCCAAATTCTTGTGAAAGGACATTGCCTCTATCTGCGTTCCTGCCATGGGCTATGAGCCTGATGTTGAGGCCGCGCTCTTGATTAGCTGCGAAAAGCGTGCGAATTACCAGGCCCCCGACCAAGCCTGTCGCACCAGTAACCGTAACAGTGCTGTCTTGCAGCTCGCTCCAGGGTATGTTGCTGTCAGATATTACATCCTGAATGTAAGTTTTGCTTGGATTACTCAAGTCTATTGCTCTCCTGTAGATGTCCGGGGTTAAAAATATGACCTATTTCACTACTTAATCCAATATCACAAAATACCATACCGCCGTATTATATTCACCTGGAGGTTATATGCCCTTCAAGGATGAATGCGGGGTTTTTGGTATTTCGAGTCAGCCGGAGGCGGCAAGACAGACATACTTAGGTCTTTATGCTCTGCAGCACCGAGGCCAGGAGGCGGCTGGGATTTGTGTCAGGGAGGGTAACGTCATCCGGATGCACAAGGCCCAGGGGTATGTTGCCGATGTGTTTTCTGAGCAAATTCTTGATTCGTTATCAGGAGATACAGCCATCGGCCATACGCGTTACTCCACGCATGGGAGTAATGCTTCACCCGACAATCAGCCTTTTATGGTCTACGGACGATTTGGGCCATTGGCCCTCTGCCACAACGGAAACATTATCAATACTGAATCCTTAAGGAGTCGTCTACTCAAAGAGGGCCATACCTTTAACAGTATGTCGGATTCGGAGGTTATCCTCGCCCTCATCAATACTTCAAAAGCCGACACACTAGGAGGGGCGGTAGAAGAGGCTCTTCGGCAGGTCAGAGGGGCTTTCAGCCTTTTGATACTTTCAGAAACGCACTTAATCGCCGTCAGAGACCCTTATGGCCTACGCCCCCTTTCAGTGGCGCGGCTGGGCGAAAGCTCGATGCTGGGCGAGCCTTCTGTAATATTTGCAAGCGAGTCCTGTGCCTTTGACCTGTTGGGCGCGGAATTTATGAGAGACGTAGAGGCAGGTGAAATGCTGATGCAGTCCCCCGATGGTCTGCATAGCAGTTTTCCATGGGAAAAACGCTGTAATAAGCCCTGTGTATTTGAGCATGTTTATTTCGCCCGCCCCGATAGCCTGGTGTTTGGCCACAACGTCATGGCGACCAGGCGCAACATGGGCAGGCAATTGGCGTTACAACACCCCGTTAAAGCAGACATTGTAGTACCAGTGCCTGACAGCGGAGTCCATGCAGCGTTGGGCTACGCAGAGCAGAGCGGCATCAGGTTTGAATTTGGCATGATCCGCAATCACTACGTTGGCCGCACTTTTATAGAGCCAAAGCAGAGCATACGCAGCTTTGGGGTCAAAGTAAAACTCAATCCTGTGCGCGAATTATTAAAGGACAAACGTGTTGTTCTGATTGATGACAGCATCGTGAGGGGCACAACGTCAAAAAAAATTGTAGGCATGGTGAAGGCCGCAGGGGCCTCAGAAGTTCATGTAAGAATTAGCAGCCCCCCAACCACGCACAGTTGTTTCTATGGCATTGATACTCCAACTAAGGCACATCTGATAGCCAGTTCCAGGTCAGTAGAAGAAATCCGCGAATTTATTGGCGCGGATTCTCTGGATTTCCTCAACATAGAAGGATTACACAGGGCGATGGAGGATGAGAGCGGCCATGGATTCTGTTATGCCTGTTTCAATGGTGAATATCCGGTACCGTTTGAGGAATAGCTGTAATAGTGGCTAGTGAATAGTGGCTAGTGACTGGAAAATTAACCCTTCGCAAAATCAGGCACTAATACCAAGTTGCGATCAAGGGATCGCATCTTGGTATCAGGGGACGCGAAAGCGGCCCCCGCAGAATGAAGGTAAAGGAAACAAGAAACCAGCAAGCGAGTCCGAAATCTCAAGTTTACTGAAGTGTTTGGCGTGGCAGTCTCGCGTATCCGAAGGATACCGAGAGGTTTTTGAAAATGCGGGCTCTGCTCGCGTTTGAAAAATTTTGGCGTTTCGCGTTCAATGTCAATTGAACGCAACTTAGTATTAAAGGTTTCCATGCTTGCTATCGTAGGCCCTACAGCTTCAGGTAAATCGGGCATAGCCGTAGAAATAGCCAAAAAAAATAACGGGGCCATTGTAAATGGAGATCCATTCCAGGCATATCTGGAAATTCCAATAGGCACTGGACAACCTGGTATTGGAGAACGTCAGGGAATATCCCATCACGGCTACGGTGAATTCCGCTTGAGCCATGAACTGAATCCAGCCAATTTTGGCCAGATGGTCAGGGGCTGGCTCAATGCAGCCGCAAATTCAGGTAAGTTGCCCATTCTGGTGACAGGTTCGGGACTCTATTTGAGGGGGATATGGGACCAATTGGACGAAATGCCGCATGTTCCTACCAAAACAGTCAAAAAGATGCGCCGCTTATGCAGTCAGCTCGGCCCCCCTGCCCTTCACCGCTATCTGAACAGCATTGACCCCAAACGGGCATCTCAGCTTCACCCAAACGATGGCTCTCGCATCCAGCGCGCGCTGGCACTGCATCTTGCTACAGGCAAGTATCCCAGCGAACTCTTGACGGGGACTGCCCGAGAGGCACCGTGGGGCTGGCAGGTGATATTGGTTATGCCTAGCCGCGATTCTCTAAAGGATCGCATAGCCAAAAGAGTAAAAAACATGCTGGAGCAAGGTTGGCGAAACGAGGTACAACAATTGATAAATAATAACTTAATGCAGGATATTCGCCGTCTCCGCCCCCTGGGATATGACCTGATGATGGAGTATCCAGACCCTGACCTGGCCGAACAAAAAATCGTCCAGGCCACCCAGGCCTATGCAAAACGGCAGGTTACTTGGTTTAAGAATCAATTACCAACAGCCATACTGTTTGACCCTGATTCTGATATCCTGGATGCAGCGTTGATGCAGCATTTCTGATTTATTGCCAAAATTTTTTATCCGACTGCCAAAAAAATAGGCTTCTCCATGTAAAATATCCCTGTTGAAGGAGGGTTAAAGATGCCAGTTCTTGACATGACCTTGGCGAGGGACGGAGAAAAATTCTGTTTCCTCACCTCATCCGTTGGACGAAAGCTCATAATGGCCATTACTGGCTTTGCCTTCATTGGCTTCATTACAGGCCACATGGTAGGCAACCTTACAGCTTACCTGAGCCTGATCGAAAAAGTACCCGGCACTGCCATGAACGAATATGCCCATTTCCTAAAGAGCGTGGGCCACGGCTACGGCATCTGGGGTGTCCGCGCTGGCTTGCTGGGGCTGGTACTTCTCCACGCCTGGGCTGCCCTGACCACCACGCTGGACAGTTGGGCCGCTCGTCCAAAGGGCTACAGGAAATACGACCGCAAATCAGCTACATGGGCCAGTCGCCTCATGAGGTGTACGGCAGTATTTTTGGGACTCTTCGTCATCTATCACCTGTTGCACCTTACGGTGGGACTGCCTGTTCTCCATTGTGCTGAACTTCCCATTAACGTGACAGGAGCTGATGGAAAGGTCAATGTGTATCTCAATTTTATAAACGGTTTCAAAGCCCCGATAACCAGTGGAATCTACATAGTCGCTAACCTATGCCTTGGGTTGCACATATGGCATGGTATTTGGAGTTTTAGCCAGACGCTGGGGCTTTCTCACCCGAGGTACGACAAACTAAGGCGCTACGTGGCTGTCCTTTGGGCAATGGCCATCGTGGGCGCAAATATTTCATTCCCCGTAGCCGTTCTGGCTGGCATTCTTAAGTAATCAGGGAGGCATAAATGGAACTCAAATCTAATATCCCTGATGGCCCTATCGATAAAAAATGGGACAAGCACAAGTTTGACATGCGCCTGGTCAACCCGGCCAATAAGAGAAAGTACAAAGTAATAGTCGTTGGCTCAGGCTTAGCGGGTGCGTCCGCTGCCGCATCTCTGGCCGAACTAGGCTACAGGGTGGATTGTTTCTGCTATCAGGATAGCCCCCGCCGCGCCCACAGCATCGCTGCCCAGGGTGGAGTAAACGCAGCAAAAAATTATCACAATGACGGTGACAGCATATTCCGCCTCTTCTACGATACTGTAAAGGGTGGTGACTTTAGGGCAAGGGAAGCAAATGTATACCGTCTGGCCCAGGTCTCAAACGACATCATTGATCAATGCGTGGCGCAGGGCGTTCCCTTTGCAAGAGAATACGGTGGTCTGCTCGACAACCGCAGCTTCGGCGGGGCACAGGTAAGCAGAACTTTTTATGCCCGAGGACAAACAGGCCAACAGTTATTGCTCGGCGCGTATCAGGCCCTGATGCGACAGGTGGGCCTGGGTACGGTAAGGATGTACCCTCGCCATGAGATGCAGGAACTTATCATGATTGACGGTGTTGCAAAAGGCATCGTTGTTCGCGACATGGTGACTGGCGAAATATCGGCACACATGGCCGATGCCATACTACTCGCCACGGGCGGCTATGGCAACGTGATGTATCTGGCCACCTATGCGAAGGGATGCAATGGCACTGCCGTCTGGCGCGCATACAAAAAGGGTGCTGCCTTTGCCAACCCCTGTTTCACGCAGATTCATCCAACCTGTATTCCCGTCACTGGTGACCACCAGTCAAAGCTCACATTGATGTCAGAGTCCCTCCGCAACGATGGCCGTATCTGGGTTCCGCTGCAAAAAGATGACTGTAAAAAGGCTCCCGGGGATATTCCCGAGAGCGACCGCGACTATTACCTTGAGCGCAAATATCCCTCCTTTGGAAACCTGGCCCCGCGGGATATTAGCAGCCGCGCAGCAAAACAGGTATGCGACGATGGACGTGGCGTTGGTACGACCGGTCTGGGTGTCTATCTGGATTTTGCAGACGCTATCAATCGTCTGGGGGTGAGCAAGGTTGATGAAAAATATGGCAACCTCTTTGAGATGTATGAGCGCATAACAGGAGAGGATCCGTATAAAGTCCCCATGCGCATCTTCCCTGCCACCCACTACACCATGGGCGGCCTCTGGGTTGATTACAATCTTATGAGTACAATCCCCGGCCTATTCGTCCTCGGAGAAGCCAACTTTAGCGACCACGGAGCCAATCGGCTGGGTGCCTCAGCCCTCATGCAGGGCCTGGCTGACGGCTACTTCGTAGCACCCTACACCGTAGGCAATTACCTGGCCGGTATCAAACCCAACTCGACCCCATCATCCGACACTTATGAGGCCAAGGATGCAGTCAGGTCTGCTCAGGATCGCATCAGCCAACTGCTTGGTATCAACGGCAAAGAAACGCCTACAGAATTCCACCGACAACTTGGAAAGATAATGTGGGAATATTGCGGCATGGCCCGCAATGAATCCGGCCTGAAGAAAGCCTTGGGACTCATTCCGGAGTTACGTGCCCGCTTCTGGGAGAACCTGCGAATCCCAGGCACAGGCAGCGAAGTAAACCAAAGCCTGGAGATGGCAGGTCGCGTATCTGATTTCCTCGAACTCAGTGAATTAATGTGTCTGGACGCTCTGGAGCGCCGCGAGAGCTGTGGCGGCCACTTCCGTGAAGAATGGCAGACGGATGAGGGCGAAGCACAGCGCGATGACGAAAAATTCTGCCACGTTGCCGCCTGGGAGTACACTGGCCTCGGCAACCGCCCGAACCGCCACGTAGAATCACTGAACTTTGAAAACGTTCACCTCGCCACGCGCAGCTATAAGTGAGGAGTATAGCCATGTCAGAACAAATCTTAAACCTCACTCTACAAGTCTGGCGACAGAAGGATGCCCAGGACAAAGGTGGCTTCGAGACATATCAGGCTAAGGACATCAGCTCAGAAATGAGTTTTCTGGAAATGTTGGATGTCGTCAATGAAGACCTGATCCATCAGGGGAAAGAACCTATAACCATGGATCACGATTGCCGCGAAGGAATCTGCGGCACTTGTGGCATGGTCATCAATGGCCGTCCCCACGGGCCGAGGGAACGCACCACTACTTGCCAACTGCATATGCGCAGCTTTAATGACGGCGACACAATTACGATAGAGCCTTTCAGGGCAAAGGCATTCCCTGTAATAAAAGACCTGATGGTTGACCGTAGTGCCTTAGACCGTATCATAGCCGCTGGTGGCTATATTTCCGCGCCGACAGGTTCTCCACAGGACGCTAATGCTCTGCCCATTCCCAAGACATGTGCCGACCTGGCCATGGATGCTGCTGCCTGCATCGGTTGTGGAGCTTGTGTGGCAGCGTGTCCAAACGCCTCCGCCATGCTCTTCCTCTCTGCCAAAGTGAGCCAGCTTGGCCTCCTCCCACAGGGGCAGCCTGAACGCATCACCAGGGTCAGGGACATGATAGCCCAGCTTGATGCTGAGGGCTTCGGTACTTGCACTAACTTTGCCGAGTGTGAGGCTGTCTGCCCGAAGAGCGTAAAATTGGAACATATAGCTCGGATGAATCGTGACTTCTTTAAGTCAGGTCTCCTCCACAGACCTCCCCACGCTGCCGCCGGAGGCGTATAGCTGTCATTGTTGTAATTGAGCCGCTTTCAAAACCGACAGGTTTTGAAAACACCTGAATTGGTTGCGAAAGACATGTAGACAATAACTCGCTTTTGCTGTGAGTCACCGATTGCATAACATCCCGAGAGGTACCAAAATATGGCCACTACCTTCACTTATGCCACCTGGACACCGGATATGGCGACAGGAGATAACAACGTAGACGAGCAGCATAAGAAGCTGATCGACTCCCTCAATCAGCTCTTTGATGCCCATAAGACCGGCAAGGGTAGCAAAGAAGTGAAACGGATGATGATCTTTCTTGTAGATTATACCGTCAAGCACTTCAGCGATGAGGAGGGAATCCTCACAAAACACAAATACCCCGACCTGGACAGACACAAAAAAATACACGCTGACTTCACTGTCACCGCAAAAAACATGCTCCAGGACTTGTTGCAGGATATTTCCAAGGGTGGCCCATCTGATGAATTCATAACCGATGTCTATGTGGCGGTCGGCAGATGGGTGATAAACCACATCAAGGGCGAAGATGTCAAATGGGCAAAATTCCTTAAGGGTTAGTGGCTGTTAGTGACTGTTAGTGGCTATCGGCGTAAATCTCCGGCCTGTATGCCTCTCCCATCCAATAGACAAGCTCCAGGGGATGTTTAACATCCCAAAGCAGCATTTCTGCCCTGGCCCCAGGGTATAGATGCCCCAGGTCGCTACGTGAGAGACTCGCAGCAGGGTGCAGGGTCATGGCGGTAAACGCCTCTTCAAAAGCCATTCTGAGTTGCAGGCAGCCCAGACGCAGGATTAGTAGTGGGTCTATACAGGCGCAGCTACCAGGATTGAAGTCAGATGCCAGGGCAACCTTGCACCCAGCCTCTATCATTGCCCTGGCAGGAGCAAAGTCGCGCATTCCAAGAAACAGGGTCGTGGCAGGCAAAAGGGTCGGCACTACTCCTGCCCTCGCCATTTCTGCCATACCATTTGCTGAACAGAACATTAAGTGGTCAGCACTGGCTGCCCCTAATTCTGCTGCCAGTTCTGCTCCTCCGGTATGTACAAACTCGTCAGCATGAATTCTTGGTTTCAGGCCCAATTTTCGGCCAGACTCCAACACTCGCTTCCCATGGTCTGTAGTAAAAACGCCCTTTTCAACAAAGACATCACAAAACGAGGCGACGTCAGGATGTCTCCTGACCAGTTCAGGCTGCCATTCTTCACTTACTATATGTATATATTCATCTGGCTTTCCTGCATATTCCACCGGAATGTCATGGGCTGGCATTAGGGTGACATCCAGGCTCCATCCTCGTTTCTTAAGCTCGGCATAGGCCTGTAGAAGCCGTGCCTCTGTCTCCAACTCCAAACCATAGCCAGTTTTACATTCAACGTGCAGAACACCTTTTGATCGCATCTTTTGAAGCCTGGCCTCGCCTATATCTATCAAGTCTGAAATAGATGCTTCACGGGTGGCCCTTACCGTCTCCTTTATGCCTCCTCCTTCCGAGGCTATTTCGGCATAGGTCGCCCCATGAAGGCGGCGATTAAACTCATGGCTGCGATCTCCGCCAAATAACAAATGTGTGTGCGGATCCACAAAGCCAGGTGAAGCCCACCTGCCCTTTCCATCCACCCTCTCCGCGTTACTATATTCATCAGGAAGAGCAGATCGTGGCCCCATCCATTCAACCCGACCATCCTTGAAGGCGATTGCCGGATCGCCGATGAAATCGACCTTCCACTCGCAGTTGGGATCAGGTGTGAACAGTCCCCTCAAATTTGTCAGTAGCTTAACAATACTCATAGATCATTTTTGCATGAATTGTTGTATTACGGCCAACGATTGAACGCTTCATTAGCAACACTGTTGCAGACTAAACAACCATGGTTAACGACTGTTTTTATGCGCCCTCTCAACTATTAGTTTCCTGACGTTTTCATTGCTGGCTTTGGCAACGGTTCTTTGCAGGGTGTTAAAAAATCTGCCACATAAATACCCGGCAAGTAACTGCCCGGCAGACAGGGCAAACAAATATCTGGCAAAAATAAAATATTGTCTGTAATTTTCCAAACTATGTTGTACTGAGCTATCCTTTGCCGAAAAGCGCATTGCCAGATCAACAACCATAGCACATCCGCTAAGCACGGCGGAAACGCACCCAAGAATAAAGAGTGCCTTGGAAAAGCCCTTGCCTATTACCATTGTCCTATACAGATGAAGTGCTTCTATTTCATCATTGCGTTGCCTCGCGTCTGCCCTGGCCTGTCCGGCAGCATATTCTTTTTCTGCCTTTTCACGTTCAAGTCTGGCCCCGATCACCCGTTTTTCCTTGCGTGCATCCGCAGCTGCCCTGCCGCTTTCATACATTGAGGCATAATTATCCTGCCTTCGTTTTTGCTCAGCAATATCTTGCTGGTCAACAGGAGGTTTTTGAGGTTGACTGTTAGCAATTTTCCTGGTCATCCCAAGGCTCCGAGCATGAGAATCTCATCACTATTTACCCAGTTCGACAGTCTTTATCCACAATTTGCCAGTACACCAAACCCCCAAACCAAGCACTGCCGCAATGACATAAATCTGATTAACCGTGCCTCCAAAACTTTCTTTGATATGTATGTCACCAAGGAATTGTGAATGAAACACTTTGTGGATCAAAAAATTCATCAAAAACAATAATGCACCGCCCAACCCAATCCATCCAGAAAGCATAGTAAAAATAGCCACACCAGATTTTCTTTTTGGTGGAGGCGGCGTGGCTTTGTAGATTGCTCGTGGTTGGGATTTCAATACTTCTTTTTCAGCCTGTTTCAGGCAAGCCTTTACATAGTCAACTGAGTTGCCAATTTTTGGCCCTGCCATTTTGATATTTTCCTTGGCGATCCGAGCAAGGGTTTCCATCTCTACCTCTGCACGCATAGCCTTGCTGTTACCTTCGCTTGTTGACAGTGCCTTAAACTGCCAATAATCCTTTGCCAGGCCGTGCATCTGGGTAAGAAAAATTAAAAAAAGTTCCTTATCCTTCTTTTCGGACTTCTGCTCTGCCTGGATTCGCTTTGCATCTGCTTTGGCCTGCTTAGCTGTCTTGGACATTATTGTTTGCCCCTCATAACTAGTACCTAGTAACGCTTTAGATGTTTGCTTAACGGCGGAGCAAGGTACTAATGTCGCGTCCTTTATCACTTTGAGCCGAATGATAATACCAAGCTGCACCCAAACGGGAGCAACTTGGTATGAAGGCAACGCGAACGCGGTGCCCGCAAGTTTTTGATAATACGTGCTCTGCTCGTGTTCTCAAAAACTTTGGCGTTTAGCGTTCAATCCCGATTGAACGCAACTTGGTATAAGTATGAAACAAAAGCAACCGAATAGCAAAGTTAGTTTGCAGGCGCGACACAGGAATTCTGCAATCTGGCAATAAATAGTTGGGATTATCCCCCGCCCCAGGCCCTGCAAAGAGTGAGTGTCAGATTGAGCAGTGGGGTTGGGCTTTTGTTCAATGTGCCGCCCTTGATATCTGAATCGGCATCCACAACCATTGCCACAAGTTTTTTTAATCCTTCTGTTCGGATACGATTCAGCACTCTGGAATATCCATCCAGCAGAAATGTCTGTTTGGGAGTCAGTCCAAGTGCAGAAGCCAGGTCTGACGTTGACTGAAGCCCATGTTTCTTTGCCTCAAAGAGACGGCAGAGGCGCTCCACTTCTCTTCGGGCCTGGCCTAAGAGCATCAGGGGGGCACTGTCTGGCTCATCCTCAAGGGCCATCCTGAGAGTTTTTATGGCCATACCTGTCTGCCCCTTTTGCCATGCCTGACTCCATGCAAACGCACTCTGTTCGCCGAGCCTGAATGTTGTTTTTTCAAGCATCCCAAGGGACACGCTATCGCCTTCCGCTACCAGTTCCAGAACTTCTAGTGCCCTCGTCAGGATACCTGGATTTCCCCCTAACTGTTCGGCAAGACTACGGGCAACACCTGAATCCAGTCTCAGCTTTAACTCTCTGGCCCTTGACTCCAAAAAAGCAATGGCAGCCTTGCTGTCCAGCTCGCCTACTTTTAAGACTCTTCCCTCCTTATTCCATTCGCTAAACGGTTTTGCGCCCATAATCTTCCCAGGGGCTGCAGAGAGAGGCCCCCTGGAAACTAGCAATAGACACGTCCCCTGTGGTGGCTTTGTTAGCAGGTTTTTGATGGGGGACGGAATCTCTTTTGCCTTTTCCAGAAGATTGTCGGCATGGGGGACAATGACCACTCTGTCTGCCCCAAAGGGTGCCGATTCCATCAGGGCATTGCTGACCGCCGGCCATTGACAACCATCAGGGCATACAATGAGAGAAAAGTCCTCCCATTCCTGATCCAGATGCCTTGCCTTCCATGCCGAGATGGCCTGAACGCGTCCATCGGCATCATCGCCATGGAGCAAGGCATATTTAGCATTCAAAAAAGTCTCAGGGACTGTCATCAATCGCGCCCCTCTATTAGCTGTGTTAAAAAACTCTCTGCAAAATCATCTGCCAGGCCTTCAATGATCTGTAGCTCTTTATTGTCAAGACTAGCAAAATTCTGGTCTAACCTATACTGGTTTCTGAAAGTCAGGAATGGTCTGCTTACAACCTCTGCCCCAGTTTGTCCGTCCATGAGTTGCAGACTGGCAGAAATAATGATTTCAACCCTGGCAGCAGACCCGGCTGCCCCCTGTACTTGCCCAGCCCTCAAATTCAACCCCAGCGGTATCACTTCAAAGGAATTTATTGTCCCCTGGAGTATCCATCTGGCCCCTGAGCCAAGGGTCACCAGCTTCCACGGAGACGAAGCCATGATGCGGTTTTCAACAGATTTCTTAAAGATATCCTCCAGGCCGCCCTGCTTAGTGTTGTTATATACCTTCCCGATGCTGATTGTCTCGCCAGGTACTGTCCAGGGGGCAGCCTTTTTAACGCGGTCGAGCCGATGGTATCCACACCCCGCGAGGCAACAGATGGAAAGAAGCAGGTTAAGCAGTCGCATAAGTGATTGTACAGCGGCTTGTGGCTGGTGGCTAGTACCTTGTAACGCTTTAGATGCTTGCTTAACGGCGGTCTCAGTTTGACAAATCCAAGTTCTGCGCCGTTATTAGCAAGCAAACCATGGCATAGCAGTTCAACTACAAGATGTTATACTGACGTATATATCCCTATATATGGTAAATCTCTGTAGTTCCCATCCACATCCATGCCATAGCCGACCACAAAATGGTCTTCTATTGTAAACCCCACATAGTCTGCCTTGACAAAAACCTTACGGCAACTGGGTTTATCCAGGAGAGTGCAGATGCGGACACTGGCAGGTAAACGGCTCTGCAAATACTTGAAAACTGCATCAATGGTTTGGCCTGTATCTATAATATCTTCAACAATTAAAACATTTTTCCCTTCAATAGCGCAGTCAATGTCCTGGATTATCTTTATGCTACCGCTGCTCACCTGGCCTGAGCCATAGCTGGATACAGTCATAAAGCTGATTTGAATATCCAGATCAATTTCCCTGGCCAAATCAGCCATAAAGCAATAGGCACCTTTTAGTAATCCTATTAAAATCAACTCTTTGCCAACGTGATGGGCCTCAATGAGTCTCGCCAGCTCTATGACGCGCTGCGAAATGGCTTGTGCTGAAAGCAGTAACTGGATATTTTGTCTGATTTTGGCCATTAGGCGACCTTTCAAAAAAACGACCTTGACCAATGGTCGCAACTATAGCTATTTACGTTTTTGTTGTTCACTTAACGGCGAGCCAAGCCCGCCTATGAACAACAAACGGCCATGATTTGCAGGCAATTCCTGGCATATAGCAGTTCAACTACAAAAAGTTGAACCGCTATACTCCACGCCCTTCGTGAATATTTCTACCATTATTTAACAACATTATTCAACAAGCAGCCCAATAATGAGTCTAACAAATAAGCAGGGATTTGAATTTCAAAATGAAGTACCTTGATTTTTCAGGAACTTTCTTTCATGATTGCTACAGTGACTCACAAGCCCGTTACACCCATGACGCTGACTGCCCAGGCGGATTCCCCTTACCATACGCCTGAGGTAGCGACATGGGTGCGTGCAGCCCAGGATGGAGATCAGGTTGCCTTTACGAAACTTGTGGAGCTTTTTCAGAAAGATGTGTACGGAAAGGCATTTTCGATTCTCCGTAATCACCAGGACGCTGATGACGTGGTGCAGGAGACATTTTTGCGCGTTTATCGCTCCTTGCCAGGCTTCAGGGGTGAGTCCAGCTTTAGGACCTGGCTAATAATTATCACTACCAGGCAGGCTTTGAATTTTTTCAACAGAAATCGTACAATTCATGAAAGTATTGAAGATATTGCAACTTCGACCACCCATCCCGCTCTTAGGATAGAAGACAACCAGATGACGGCCATTCTGGATCAGGAGTCCAGGCAGCTAATGCGAAAAGCATTCCCAAAGCTCCCCAAACGGCAAAAGGAAGCATTGAGTCTGCGCCTGACCCATGACCTGCAATATGACCAGATAGCGCAGAAAATGGGTACTACAGTTGGCAGCATCAAGGCCCATGTTTTTCATGCCATCAAAAATCTCTCCAGACATATCAAGGGAGGTAAACCATGAAACGCGAACATTGCAATCAAGGGCTTACCCATATCAGTCTGAGCTGTCATGCGGCCTTGGAGGCGATTGAGCGTGACCCGCTAGGGTTGGATAATGACACCCTCGAGCACATTTCAAAGTGTCCCATGTGTTCAGAAGCCCGTGTGATGTGGCTGGCACAGGATGACTTTGATTCTCCTTTGGCCCCAACTAACTATTTTGATAGATTGCCAGGCAGAATACTACAAAAATTACCCGTAGCTCCCGTCCGCTTCCGGCTTCGCACCCCACTGCTTGTTTCTGCAGCCTCTATGCTTTTTTTAACCGGACTGAGTGGCTATTGGTACGGTCGCCAGAGTCACCTTTCAACAATAGTACTCGAAGCGGTGCTACCAGTCCCAAAAGACTTGCAGGATCCATTCACTCAAGACCTCACTTCTTTCACGAGTATCGAATTGTTTTCACAAGTTGAAAATATGACCCATGAAGAAGTACAGGAATTGATGGAAGGCCTCAAAAAACCAGAGGCAAATGTTCGACCAACAACGATGTCGGAAGGTGATTGACATGGATAAATACAACCTCATTCATCGCTTACTGCCTATCTCTACCTTGGCCTGTGGAATAGCATTTGCACAGGAACATGAGAAGCATCTGCCAAATAATGATCAATTTGCATGTCTCCAGGCACCCCAGGAGCGCAGGGTACAAAGAGCCCCAATTGCCCCCCCCGAAAAAAACCAGGCCGACAGGGGTCCAAGGGCAGGACAAAATGTTGAAAATTATTTGAAATACCTAAAAGATGCAAGGATAGAGCAAATCAAATTGCGACTGCGTGTTTCGAATGAAAGGGCAAATGCTATTGCCACCAAGTGGGCTGAGATGGAAGTTCCAATAAGGCGCATACACATGGAGAGCATGACTATCTGGCGACAAATGCAGTTTATTATACAGGAAGCATCTCCCGAAAGGGAAAAATCAAGAAAAATCAAGCCATTGCTCGATCAGTACAATAGTCTCCACAAACAACTCTCAGAAGAACGCCAAAACCTATACAGGGCACTCCCCATGATGGGTGACTCCCCAATCCAGCAGACCAGAATTCTGTTTTTAATGGAAGAGATGGAGCGCAAAGAGCGCGATGGGTTGCGCACATTCACCGAAAAACGGAACAAAAGACCTGAATAGGCCAAACTGATAGTTATTTTGAAATCACCTCTATAAGTATTGATATGTGTCTGCGCCCGTTGTGTTTGTGGTATAGAATTAACATTCATTACAAATGAAAGTTCATTATGCCTACAGCCACAAAAAAAGATAAACAAAGAATTAGGCGACCCAGACGGTCCAGGAGGCCGGAGGAAACTCGGGCGGCTGTTGTCGAGTCGGCACTCAGGCTATTTGCTGCAAATGGAGTGGGCGAAACATCAGTTCCAGCCATTGCCGCTGACGCTGGTGTTGCAGTAGGGACTCTTTATTGTTATTTCTCCTCAAAAGAAGTACTGGCAAATTTTCTTATTTGTGACTCTTCCCAAGCACTTTGTAAGTACCTCTGGGAAGGCTTTCCCACCGATGCCAGTTTCCGCCATCAGTTTGGATTCTTCTGGAGGCGCTACATCAACTTTGCCATAGAGCATCAGGACGCTTTCAAATTCCTGCAAGACAGAGCAAAAGACCTGGACATGGACAATTCCAGCCAGGAAGCAATGGCAACACTGGAAGAAACTGAAAACTGGATTCTGGATCGAGGCCATGCAGTTGGCGAGCTCCTTCATTTACAGACGGCTGCACTGAGCGCACTAGTCCATGGAACAGCCAGAGCACTCTCACAGGCACATCTCGATGGCAGACTGACACTGGACGAATTTCTTATCAGCCAGACCGAAAATTGTTGTTGGGCTGCAATCGCCAAGGCATAACGGTTTATACCTTTGAGAGCCAAACAGATTACCGTGACTCAAAAATGAATTCTATTTTCATTTGAGCCAGTTTCAAAACCGAAGGTTTTGAAACTGGCTCAAATGTTATATAATTGTAGTCTGGAGGCCACGATGTTACGCGCCTGGGTATCAGTTCTGTTTATGTGTTTTGCACTTCAGGCAGAGCCGCCTCAGACCATGCGGCTGGACTATTTCCATACTGGCAACGCGAGTTCGGAAATGTTCAGCGTTGATCAGGTAGTCCTGGAACCCTTGCCATGGCCCGGAAACCCTGACAGGCCGATTGATGACCAGAATCTGGGCAAGTACCGCTTCAAACTTCTGGACAAGAGTAAAGAAACATTACTATTTTCGCGTGGGTTTTGCTCCATATTTGGAGAATGGGAACTCACGGCTGAGGCTGAAACCAGTTACAGGACTTTCAGCGAGTCACTGCGCTTCCCCTGCCCTGATGCGCCCACAATAGTCGTCATGGAGAAACGAGGGGCAAAAAACGAATTTGTGGAAATTTGGCGCACAGAAATTGACCCTAAGGGGATATACGTACAGACTGCACTCCCTGCCAGTCCTGGCCCACTGATGACGCTTCAAAAAAACGGTGACCCATCCCATTGTGTTGATCTTTTGATCATTGGCGATGGCTACACGGCTCAGGAAAGAAACAAGTTTGAGAGGGACGCTCGCCGGATGATGACGGCATTGTTTAGCAAAGAACCATATAAAAGCCGCCGCAAAGATTTCAATGTGTGGGGTCTGTGTCCCCCAAGTGAGGAATCTGGCATCAGCCGCCCTTCAACTGGCCAGTACCGCCGTTCTCCCTTGGGATGCTCTTATGACGCATTTGGAAGTGAACGATATGTGCTTACATATGAAAACAAGGTATTGAGGGATATTGCCAGCCATGCTCCCTATGACTGCATTCAAATCATCGTAAACAGCAAAACTTACGGTGGCGGTGGCATTTTTGGCCTCTACGGTACCACGAGCGTGGATAATGAATTTGCTCCATATATATTTGTGCATGAATTTGGCCATCACTTTGCGGGATTGGCTGATGAGTACTACACATCAGACGTGGCATACCAATCTACAGACGCCAGGCCAGAACCCTGGGAACCAAATGTTACCGCAGACCCACATAGGCCAAAGTGGAGTCATCTGTTGACCAAAGGCATCCCACTTCCTACCCCATGGAAGAAAACTGAATTTGAAGAACTGAATGTGGCCTACCAAGCCAGGCGAAGAGAGATAAGGGAACAAAACCTCCCCGAAACGGTGATGGAGGCTCTCTTTCGCACCAATGCCTCCAGGGAAACTCCCCTGCTAGGCAAGGATAAATATTCACGCAAGGTTGGCTCCTTTGAGGGGGCAAATTATGAGGCCATTGGATATTACCGCTCTCAGACTGACTGCATCATGTTTTCGCGCAATTCCGTGCCATTTTGCGCCGCCTGCCAGGAAGCCATTCTGAACACAATCAGGTTCCATACTAGCAAATAATGATGAAAGGGTAAGATGAATGGGTAATCAGATGATCAAATACATGCTCCGCGCCCTTATTGCACTTTCATGTTCGGCATCGTTCTGTTTGATCGCCCAACCAGGAACGCTGAGGGTTGATTACTACCATACAGGAACGGCAGAAACAGAATTTTTTAGTATCGACAGGGTAGTTCTGGAGCCTCTTCCCTGGCCTGGAAATTTAGAAAAAGCATTGGACAATAGCAATCTGGGTGAATATTTTTTTGAAGTCATAGACCAGGCAAGCAATAGACCCATTTATTCACGAGGGTTTTGCTCAATCTTTGGGGAATGGGCAACCACCGCTGATGCTACAATACAAACCCGCACCTTCTCTGAATCCCTGCGATTTCCAATGCCTGACAACAAGGTAAAGGTGGTACTAAAAAAGCGGGATGCTCAAAACAAGTTTATTGATGCCTGGTCTTTTAGTTTGGATCCTAAAGACATTTTTATTGACAGGGCCAGTACCAAGCCAGTCTCTCCGCTGATAGTTTTCCAAAAGAGCGGGGACAGCCCTCACAAGGTTGATTTACTCGTACTGGGAGACGGCTATACTGCCTCAGAGAGAGCCAAGTTTGAAAAAGATGCAAACCGTTTGCTTGAAACACTTTTTGAAGTAGAGCCGTTAAAAGCAAACAAAGACAACTTTAATGTATGGGGTCTCTGTCCAGTGTCAGAACAATCCGGCATCGCGAGACCATCCTCGCGTGAGCAACGCAGAAGCGCGTTGGGTTTCAGTTTTGACGCATTTGGAACCAGCAGGTATGTATTGAGCTATGACAACCGCGCCATCATGGAAGCTGCTTCTCATGCCCCGTGGGAGTTTATGATCGTCCTGGCCAACAACAGGGAATATGGCGGTGGAGGCATTTTTGGCTTGTATGCCGTGAGCACAGTTGATCACCCGTCATCCGCGACGGTATTAGTACACGAGCTTGCCCACCATTTTGCTGGAATCGCTGACGAATATTATATGAGTTCGGTAGCTTATCTGCCAACTTCACCAATCGCTGAACCATGGGAACCTAACATCACAATTGACCCAAAAAATCCGAAATGGAAGTCACTCATAGCTCCAGAAACACCCCTTCCGACCCCATGGAAAAAGGATGAATTTGAAGCGGCTAGTAGGGACAGGACTCTCAGGATAGGAATTTCTTCTCTGATAGCACCTGACCGAAACATTGTTGGTGCCTTCGAAGGAGCCAATTATGCCAGCAAGGGTTGGTATCGGTCTGAGGTGGAATGTTTGATGTTTGATTCCACGGGTAACAGCGAAGTCGGCTTTTGCGCTGCATGCAAAAAAGCTATCGAGGATAATATCAGGAATTACATTAAATAACGATAGACAATAGATGCAATTTGAATGATAGGGCATCAGGATGTACGACATTATTTCAGGTGACGCAAATAGTTTCATTGATAACGATGAAATTCTGGCATCTCTGCACCACGGCAAACTATTATCATCAGACAGTGTTACAGTCGCTCAGATACTTGATAAGGCAAGGATATTTAAGGGCTTAAGTCACCGTGAAGCTGCCGTACTCATGGAGGTCGAAGACCCCAAAATTTTAAATAAATTATACTCATTAGCAAGGCAGGTTAAAGAACACATTTTTGGCCGCAGAATAGTGTTGTTTGCGCCCCTGTACCTGTCAGATTATTGCATAAATAGTTGTTCTTATTGTGGCTATAGTCAAAACAATAAAAGTACACAAAGACGAAAACTATCCCGGGAACAATTGATGGAAGAGGTTCAAATACTGGAAAAACTTGGGCATAAAAGACTTGCCCTTGAAACTGGAGAAGACCCTGCCAACTGTCCCATGGAATATTTACTGGAATGTATCAATACAATTTATGGCATTAAATTCGATAATGGAGCAATCAGGCGTGTAAATGTCAACATTGCTGCCACCACTGAAGAGGATTATCTCAGGCTAAAGAATGCCGACATAGGCACTTACATACTGTTCCAGGAGACATATCACAAACCCACGTATCTGGCTGCACACCCAAGAGGCCCAAAACATAACTACGAATGGCACACCGAGGCCCATGACCGTGCCATGGCCGCGGGGATTGATGATGTGGGCGTTGGAGTGCTGTACGGTCTGTATGACTGGAAGTATGACACGGTTGCCGTGTTGATGCACGCCGAACATCTCGAGGCTTCATTCGGAGTAGGCCCGCATACGATTTCAGTGCCGCGGCTACGCTCGGCTACAGGGATGTGTCATGAGGATTTTCCACATCTGGTGTCTGACGACCATTTTAAGCGATTGGTTGCCATTTTGCGTCTGGCAGTGCCCTACGCCGGGATGATCCTGACTACGAGAGAGACACCAGATTTTCGCAATGAGGTTCTGGCCATTGGCATCTCCCAGGTCAGTGCTGGCTCATGTACCGGTGTCGGAGGATATTCCGGTTCTGAAAAGCTGGATAAGGGAACTGTCGGAGATATTCGTCTGACGCAATTCGAGCCGGAAGACCATCGTTCTCCAATTGATGTCCTTAAAAGTCTGCTAAAGGGTGGCTACGTGCCGAGCTACTGCACAGCTTGTTATAGGGAAGGGCGCACTGGTGACCGCTTTATGCAGATGGCAAAATCCGGGCAGATAGCTGATATTTGTCAGGCGAATGCAGTATTGACGCTAAAAGAATATATTGAAGACTATGGAGACGAAGAACTAAAGGGTCTTGGCGATTCGATCATACAAAATGAAATCGGAACAATGGCCAACAATACCATCCAGCAAAAAACAAACAAAATGCTGGCCCAAATTTCAAGTGGCCAACGGGATTTGAGGTTTTAGCTCAATTTAGAATTTGAATAGCACCCATCCAAACCCCATGCCTGACATACGTCCTTTGCAAAGTGGTGCTCCCAGGCCCTTTTCCATACAACGGTTCCCTCTGAAATATCAACGGAACGCAATTTTTCTTTCAGTTTGCTTTCTATGGAGGTTCTGCTCGGCCCAAGGGCTTCAGAAGCAATATCAATAAAGTGCCTGTACGCCCTGCGCTCAGAGTCTAGTTGCTCCAGGTAGCCAGAAGATTCGGGGGTCAACGGGCTGCACTTAATCTGCATCCAGGCTTCAAATGCGGATTTTGCCTTTGGGTCTGATTTTAAGGGTTCCTTGACGTTAACCCATTCCGGAGTATCAACCTTTATTGCATCCCCTGCCCTGCTGACGACTCTCCTTAAGGACATGGCTTTTTCCACATCTTTTTTTAAGTGGGACATGGCAACAAAAGCCCTGGGGCGGGGCCGCTTGGCCCTGCGCTCAAAAAAAGTTCCCATCGCATTCACCACCACTTCTGAAGGAACGTCCTGCTCGGCCCATGCCTTTGCCTGGCGAAAATCTTCGGGCGAGAGAAAGGCCGTGCGGCCAAAACAGTGAAAGGCCCATTCCGCTTCAATCCATTTCCATTCTTCTGAGCTATATTCCATCGTGCTACGTCCCAAATCCAGTCACGGCCATATATCGCACTCCTTTGCATCAGGACGCTCACTACATTCCAGCATGTGCCCTTTGAGCACTACATGCTATTCAAAACTACTTTACTGGCGGTTTATCTTTGCCCCATCCTCCAGATAGAACACCTGTCCATCAAACCTTGTGATCGATTTGAGCGAAATATTTGCCCTTGCGATGCCATCCAATTCCCAAATTCCGTCAACGATTTGCTTGCCTTCCTTATCCCATCCCTCAAAATGCCAACCAGCAAATTCTCTTTTGCCAATCTTAAGGAAGCATCCTTCCTTGTTGGAACCCACCCAGGTGGCATCTTCGGGGACATTTCGTGGGCGGCTCGGCAAGCAAGCCATTGCACAAACCACCGTTAGTACTGCAATCGGCCTAAGTGAAAACATCTGATACCTCCTATTCTGCTCATATTGATTCTATCTGTTATTGGGGACTACTGGCATACCTACTTTACTTTTAGGCTAAACTATATGGCAGGGAGAATCGCCGTGTCATTTCGCGAGCATATCCGAATTAAGAGCCGAAAAGAGATAGACAAGCTAAAAGAGGCTGGGAGAGTGGCTGCAAATGCACTACGGGTTGCAGCCAAGGCAGCCAGGCCAGGAGTCACGCTCCTGGAACTGGATAAGCTGGCAGAAAATTATATACGCAAGCAAGGAGCTACCCCTAGCTATAAGGGCTATCGTGGATACCCTGCAACTCTATGCCTTTCGGTGAACGACCGAGTCGTTCACGGCATACCAAATAACTATGTACTGACAGATGGAGACATAGTCGCCATTGACTGTGGTGCCAAATTGGACGGTTTTCATGGCGATACATGCCTGACAGTAGGCGTGGGCACTGTACGAGACGAGTTGAAGAAACTGATTTCAACGACCCAGCAAGCAATGTTGCTGGGTGTGAGTTGCTGCAGGATTGGCCTTCGTATGGGTGACATGGCAACTACTGTTCAGAATTTTGCAGAGGAACGCGGCTATAGCGTAGTCCGTGAATGGACTGGCCATGGTATTGGACGCAACCTCCATGAGGACCCTCAAGTCTTACACGCTGGACAGCGTCCGGGAACCGGATTCAGGATGGAAGCCGGAATAACCATCACCATTGAGCCAATTCTGAATATAGGCACGCATGAGTGCCTACTGGATTCTGATGGCTGGACTGTTCGGACAGAAGATGGCCAAATGAGCGCACAATTTGAGCACATGGTTGCCGTGACCAGGAATGGGCCAGAAATACTCTCATGTCCAGACCCGGAATTTGAATTGGCGGATGGGCTTTAGAAAAATTTCATTTATTTTGGCAGTTAAGCGATAATATTTCATTAGTCTTCAAACTACAAAGGGGTCGATCATGGCTTTCAGGAATCTCAAAGAACTAAATATCAAGGGTCATCACGTTTTTTTAAGGGCAGATTTGAATGTTCCCATAAAGGACGGAGTGATTAAGGATGCCACGAGAATCAAGGAAACAATGGCAACATTAAAATACCTACTGGACGGTGGAGCATCTGTTGTTCTTTGTTCCCATCTGGGACGGCCTGAAGGGATTGGTTTTGAAGCCGCCTTCAGCATGGCACCTGTGGCAGCCTTTCTCGAGGACGATTTGGGGCTGGACTGTCGCCTGGCATCTGCAATTACTGGCGAAGAAGTTGAGCGTGAGGCTACCGCCCTTAAGCCTGGGCAGGTGTTGCTGCTGGAAAATCTGCGATTTGATAAGGGTGAGACAAAAAACAAGCCCGAATTCTGCACTTCTCTTGCAAAACTGGCTGATACCTATGTCAATGATGCCTTCGGTAGTGCCCATCGTGCCCATGCCTCAGTAGCAGGGGTTGTCCCTTTGTTTGCAAAGGATCGGATAGCAGCAGGTTTCCTGATGGAAAAAGAGCTAAGAGCGTTGGGGACTGTCACCCATAATCCAGCAAAACCGCTGGTTGCGGTAATGGGTGGTGCAAAAGTCTCCGACAAAATTGACCTGATCAAAAACTTTTTAGGCAAAGCAGATGCAATATTGATTGGCGGCGCAATGAGCTACACCCTTCTTAAGGCACAGGGCGTTGCCATAGGAAAGAGTCGTTGCGAAGAAGACAAGCTGGATCTGGCAAAAGAAATATTGGCCGAAGCAAAAGCTAAAGGAACAAAACTGCTTTTGCCCCTCGACCATGTGGTAGCTTCTGAATTTAAGGAGGACTCACCAGCATCTGTGACTGACGGTGTGGAAATACAGGATGGCAAAATGGGCTTGGACATAGGGCCTGAAACGGTTGCTGCCTACGTTGGTGAAATCAAAGGTGCAAAGACCCTGATATGGAATGGCCCTATGGGTGTCTTTGAAATGGATGCCTTTGCGGTTGGTACCCTCACAATAGCTGAAGAAATGGCCAGCGCAGCAGATCGAAAGGCCTTTGTGTTGGTTGGCGGGGGTGACAGTGTGGCAGCAGTCAACAAGGCAGAAGTGGCTGCCAGAATTTCTCATATAAGCACTGGGGGTGGAGCAAGCCTGGAATTTTTATCAGGGATTGAACTGCCTGGTGTAAAAGCCCTGGAGGTATGAAGATGAATACCATCAAAGCAGTTGTTGCCAATTGGAAAATGAATCACCTCCGCTCCGATGCAGAGGCTTTTTGCTCTAAGTTTGTTTCAGGCTACAAACAAATCCACGACGTGGTTGTCGGCATTGCCCCACCCTATCCCTATCTTGAGCTGGTCGGCAACCAACTAAAAGGTTCAGGTGTCTCGCTCTTTGCCCAAAATGGACTGGACAAACCCAAAGGTGCATACACAGGCGAAGTCAGTATGGTGCAGCTAAAAGACATTGGTTGCTATGGTGTAATCCTGGGACACTCCGAGAGAAGGCAGTATTATGGCGAGACAGAAACTTCGCTGATTCCTAAAATCGTTGCAGCAAGGGAGAATGACTTGCTCCCATTGCTCTGCATTGGGGAGAGTCTCGCTCAGCGTGAATCCAATGAAACCCTGGAAGTAATCAGCCGCCAATTAGCTATCCTCTCTCAAGTAGGGGGTGGCCCGATTTGGATTGCCTATGAACCTATTTGGGCAATAGGCACTGGCCGCGTTGCCACCCCTGCACAAGTCGAAGAAGTTCATGTGTTTATTCGCAAAGAGATTATTCGTCTGTTGGGTGAGCCCGGTAAAGATATACCCATACTCTACGGAGGCAGCGTCACGCCAGATAATTTCTCTGAGCTTTTGCAGACGCAGGACGTGGCTGGCGGCCTGGTCGGTGGTGCAAGCTTAGACCCGGACAAATTCTTACAACTGGTCAGTCAGGCCAGGGGGTAATAGTTTCAGCCACCTGTATGCTGATAGGCAAACTGGGCGAGATTATTTCTTCTTGAAAAAATCAATCACGTCATCAACAAAATCCAGCACATCCGTCAGCTCTATCTGGTTATTTCGCCTCTTGCTCTTACTGAAATAACTGCTGTCATACATAGAAGAATCCATCGGCATGGACGCTATGGCTGATTTTGCATCACGTTGGGCCTCTTCTAATTTCATCTGCTGCCTCTGTTGGGCTTTCACAAGGCCGCCCCTTTCAATAAAATTAATAACTGCCCCCAATTCGTCCTTATCAAACCAAACTCCGTGTGACTTGCACAAATCCAGTATCACGCCAGAAATCTTGGCGTAGTTGAATCTGTTCATCAACTTGTTACATATGGGGCAAGGGCGGTATGTAATGGTCGTCTCTGGGGTGACACTTGAGGCATTGGAACCAAGTCCCAGCAACACCTGGCCTCGTTGTTCCCTGTCCGCACTCAAATTTTCAAATATTTCGTTATCCAACCAGGAACCTCCGCACCTACCACAGCTATGCAGCTTCACGCCTCCCAGTGTGGATGACTCCATCTCTAGCTTACAATTTGGGCAGAGTAGTTCTCCTTCCTGTGATTCTGGCTGCTCTTCGATTGAAGTTCCACATGAGGGACAGTGTTTTGCATTGAGGGGAACATGTCCAAAACATTTTGGACATGCAACCCTCGAAAGGGTAGCCCTGCAATATGGGCAGGATACAGACTGCCCATCAACCAGGGCACCGCACGCTGAACAGCGCATTGCACTTGCTTCCATCTGCACTCCTATCCTAATTATTTTCCAATAATATTGGTCCTGAAACAACTCCCTTAGAGTGAATCTGTCGCTGTGACTCTATACTATACAGAATGTGAGTTCAACAAACTTGAACAAAAACAAACTACCTTTCAAAGTGGATAGGCCATGCACGATGAACAAATTTTCAGATCAATGATTTCCCAAAGCCTTGAAGAGGCTGTAATGGAGGGTATCGAATACGCAAAGACGCTTGGTGCTTGCGGGGCCGAGGCGTTTCTGTCAGTTTCACGCTCAAGACGGGCCAAGGTGCAAAATGGTGCGTTGGAAGACCTGACTGCCAGTAAGCGGGGTGGCCTCGGAGCAAGGGTGCTGCGCCAAGGGCCAAATGGCATACAAGTTGGAAGCACGACAACAACCGATTTGACGCGTAGGGATGTAAAAGACCTCTTTCAGCAGGCTTGGGAACTTTCGGCCCTTGGTGATGAAGACCCCTGGGTTTGTCAAGAACCAGAGCAAAAGGGCATAGACAACCTTCCCAGCCACTATGATGCCCGCATCGAGGCGTTAAAACCTGCCGATCGCATTGAACGTGCCCACCTGTTAGAAGAAATTGCTAGAAAGACATCTCCGAAGGTCTGTGCAGTCAGGGATTCGTCCTGGGCAGATGGTTCGGGGGCTGGGCTGTTACTCACAGACAAGGGTATCCGCACGCCTGGAGTTGCCAGTTCTTGTTCCGCCAGCATCGAATTGGCCGCAGAGCATGACAATGACCGCCAAGCCGCCTGGCACTGGGATATGGGGTGGCACCCAGAATCATTCAGTATAGAAGCAATTGGGCGGGAGGCCGCACAAAAGGCGGAAGCAAAACTCAATCCCAGGCAATTGCCGGCAGGCAAGTACCCTGTTGTATTGCATCCTGAAGTAGCAGTTGACTTATTGGGTATTGTTGCCGGTATGCTAGATGCAGAGTCTGTATTGAGGGGCCGCAGCTTATTCGCAGAAAAAATCTGCCAGGCCATTGCTTCACCATTGCTGACATTCTTAGATGATGGACGATTGCCAGATGGTCTTGGGTCATCGCCATGGGACGGAGAGGGCGTTCCCACCAGGCGAAATGTCCTGATTCAGGATGGTGTTTTAAGTTCATATATTCACAACCTAAGGACTGCCGCAGAAATGGGAGTTGCTACCACTGCCAACGCATCACGTGGCACCGCTGGCAATCCGGGTATTACAACATTCAATCTTTTTCCCGTTCCTGGCACAAAGAGTAGAGAATCAATCATCGCCCAGGTGCAGGACGGCGTGTTAATTACTGAAATCATGGGTCTTCATACAGTCAACCCCGTTTCGGGCGACCTGAGCGTAGGTGCAAGCGGCATCCGCATCCGCAATGGCTCTCTGGAAGAGAGCGTTGACCGCATGACCTTTGCCGGAAATCTGCGAGACTTGCTACTCAATATTGCAGAAATAGGCTCAGACCTGCGCTGGTACGGCGCGTCTGCCGGACTAACTATATTGCTGGAAGAAATGACGCTCGGGGGGAGCTAGTACCTAGTGCAATGCAACATTTAAGTGTTACATTGCACTAGCGTGACGATCCACTACAGATTGATTGTTTGGGCCGTGTACTTACCCCTATTCCCTGACTTCTCCTCCCACTCCCTCGCAAGCCTCTCCTGACCCTTCTCTCTTGCGAGTACCAGGATTTTTGAAATGTCTCTGAATCTACCTCCGTTGTCCAGTACGGCATTGAAAATATTGTCGGCCTCTCTGGGCTTATTGTCCTGGAGGTAGGCTTCGATCAAGTGGATGCCTACACGATCCCCGATTATGTCTTTATAGTTCATGTTGAAAGAGATGGCAACATCCTCCGGGTTTGTAACCCTCGAAAAATACCTATTCCATGCAACTTTCAATAATTCGATTACCTTTGCCCAGTTGCCATCGGCTTTGCATTCTTCCCAGTACTTATTCATCATAAAAGGCGGCACAGTCTCTGCGTCAGAGAGCGGGCTTAGCTTTATGCGTTCCAGGATTGACTCAATGCGCCGTCCGCTTTCGTCTAAGTCTCTCCAAAAAAGCCATTGGTTCCATAGAGACCACGAGGTTGGTTTTCTCTGCAGCAATATCTCGATATGTTTTAGCATCGGCTCTGACAGATCTTTCAGCGGTGTCACCCGCAGCAAATCAATTTCATCGCTCTCAGGTGTTACACTCCCCATATTGATCAGAACGTCAGGATACTCGGCCATTATTTTTCTGAAGCGTCTCGCAGCAGTTTCCATTGAGTGGTCTTCCATCGTATCGCCAACAGATGCTATTTGGTACTGCGCAGTAATGAGCGTGATACCTGGCACTTCACCATTTTCGGCCAAATACTTTTCCATGGTGCTGGCCCAATCCTCGTAGCCATTTCGATTGAGGATAGTTTGTAATTCTTCCTGGTCGGGGATTCCTGTTCCCTGGATCAGCACTTGCCACGTGTCCCCGAGCAATGCCCACCTCTCCCCGTCATCTTTTTTCCATCCAATGCTGTCAATATCCTTGAAGCCCCATGATGTCGCAGCAGCTAATTGAGGAGAAAGTTTTCTGCCGAATGCCTCTATAGCTTTTTGGTATTCTCCGAAAACCGATGCAGAAAATACAAACAGGCACGGGCCGGGCCATATTGCGTTGACATATGGCACTTTTGTAATTAACTCTCCCTGCTCCCATATCTCTGCAATGTCTTCCCTTCCCGCTGAGCGAGCTGCATTAGCGGCGATGAGTGCGTTGTTTGACTTATATTTGTCAGTGCTGGTCTTTCCTTCCCGCCTGATCATCTCATCGTAAATGTCGTGGGCTTCTTCAACCCTCCCCAGTCTCAACAGGGCTTCTAAATGGGGGGCATAGGCCGATTTAATGGGATAGCCTTCGAGCTTTGTTGATTCTCCAAAAGTCCCCGGCAACTGCCCCAACACAGGAGTCCATTCCCACTTGGAACTTATATTCCGCTCGGTACTCGAGGTAAAACTCCTTGCATGTCTCGCTAATTTGATGACAGTATCCCAGTCCCCTGCGGCCATGGACTTCTCTACCAACCAAGCGCAGACTTCAGATGAAGGTGTCCTGAAATCATTACTCCCTGAGATATTCCAAAGAGGTATTGAATCAACAAGTTGCTTCCATTTGTATTCTGGGAGGCTCCTTGCCATCCATGCCCAGATATTCCATAGGTCTTCATTGCTTGGCTCAAGCCTTAGTGCCGATTCTACACTCGGAATGTGCTTTTGGAACACACGTCTCATTAGTTTACTGAACCGCTCTGGTTGATCTTGTTCCTGCCGAAAAAATCCAATTTCGATGCCCAGCCATGAGCTGTTGAACACACTATCAACTTCGGAGGCCAGCACTACCCACGTGCGCAAATCCGCTTCGTCTTCCATGTCTTCTTCCTGATCGGAGGGCATGATGTGGAGGGCACGGCGACGGACTTCCCGCAACAGGTCTGCCTTTGAATCGAGGTGGTCGGGATTTTCCTTCAAAAAATCCCTGACCTTTCGCAATGGACTTCTGACTCCTTTTTGCTCCAGCATTTGGTCTAACTCTTTGGCTGCTGGCTGCTGGATTCCAGAGACGATTAGCTGGTTTTGTATATCCAGTACCGCCCACCTGGCAGTATTGCTTAGAGAATAACGCTGCCTGAACCAGACCTCAAATGCCTCTACGCTCCTCACTCCGAAGCCACTGCTGTCCCTGTGGGTGAAGCTGCCTCTGTCCAATAAGATAAAACCATGCTCAAAAATACCATCCGCACTGAGGGTCTCCCTCCATTTATTTCTTTCTGATGCCCCCCATTCGCCCAATATGACTATTTTATTGCCCTTATACCTTGTCAGGGCAGACTCCATGTCAGTCTGTGATAAGAGCGGCAGGCCGATGGCAGTTGACACCAAAGTCGCGATGATGAATTTGCTGGATATCATTGTAAACCCCCGTCAGCAGATACTGTTCTGCAACCACACAACCGCAGCGGAGTGTGGCACTACTCCATCGCGATCCAGTCTGCAGAAATATTGAAACTCTAATTGCGGGCCGTAACTTGCTTATAATAGGGAAGTTACCCCCCCACCATCGCAAAATTGGAATTACCATTTGCTGTTTTTCAAGTCGGCCATTTAGCAACACCATGCCCATAAAAATTCCATTTCAGTCGTTTGACTGCTGATACAAGGTACCACCGAACTACCATAACATAACAGGAAAAATTTTCATAGGCATCACATTAAATCTGCATCCGTGCCAGGCAAAGTGCAGCTTTGGGGCATACGTAGAAACAGGTGCCAGGAATCTATGTGGTATAGAAACATGATACTATGAGGCAGTAGATAGTGAAATTTCGAGGAGAAAACTATTCATGACCAATGTCGAGCAAGCCGCAAGGGGTGGTCGGCGCGTGTCCCCGATATTTTTGCCCCAAGAAAATCATCACATACAATCACACATCCCCTCCAGGCAAAGGTCTAAGCGCGGACTCATTGCTTTCGGTTGGTATGGTGGCAAATACTCACACCTTGATTGGCTAATGCCCCTATTGCCAGAATGTCACCACTACTGTGAGCCATTTGCTGGGTCTGCTGCTGTTCTTATCAATCGTAAACCTGCACCAGTAGAGACATACAATGATATTGACGGTGAAGTAGTAAATTTTTTCCGTGTATTGCGCGACCACTACGAGGAGTTGACCAGGGGAATTTCTTTGACACCATTTTCAAGGGAAGAGTACCATCTGGCTATCTATGGTGAAAAAAGTGGAATTAGTGATGTGGAACGTGCGAGGCGTTTTTATGTCAGGGCTCGCCAAACTCGCACCGGACTCGCCCAAACAGCATCACTTGGCAGGTGGGCAAACTGCAAAGATACCAGCCGCGCAGGCATGTCAGGCGTAGTTTCGCGGTGGCTCGGTGGTGTTGATGCATTGGATAGCATTGCCCAGCGGCTTATAAGGGTACAATTTGAAAACAGACCTGCTGTTGATGTTATTCGCCTGTACGATGCCTCTCAAACGCTTTTCTATTGTGATCCTCCATACCTACACGATACCCGTGGTGATGCAAAGGCTTATGGTTTCGAGATGAACGAAGATCAGCATCAGGAATTTGCACACACGGTGAATGAATGTAAAGGTATGGTAGCGGTTTCAGGCTATGACCATCCATTAATGGATAAGCTCTTTAGGCCAGATAGATGGTTTAAAACATCAGGTCCAGAAAAAACGATTCATTCTACTAAGGGGATTCGTAAAGAGATGCTTTGGACAAACTTCAATCCCATTGGCCAGACATCTAACGCTCCTAAAGGGCTATTTGAATGAAGCCTGTTGATTTTTGCGAGTTGCGATGACACCAGAAGAAATTTTGCACAAGTTATATCAGCGGGCAATTGCGAAGTTGAATATTTCTGCTATTGCAGATCCAGAAATTAGCGAACGGGTTGATTATGTCTGCCAGTGCATGAGCAATCGCGCAGGCGTGAGGCTGTTAATGTCTTGCTTACTTGGAAAACTGGATAAGCCTAGCATTGATCCACGAAAACCATACACGGAGATTGGTGGAGAAGATAGTTTTTCCGGACGTACCTATGATGAGCGTTTTCTTGCCAGGTTCATTAATGACCATCGACTTCCGCTCAATGCAACTACAGCCTATCTAACCCCAACATTGCGCAATATTAACCATGCATTGACTGCTGATCGTGAACTTATCGGCAGACCGCGAGAACTTTACAAAAAAACGCTCGAGCTATTGGAAGACGTAGCTCAAAAACGTATCGAGGCTGATGTTCTTTTTGTAGAAATTTTACGAGTACTGATACTTATACGCGACGAGAAGCTGGCTCGAATCGCATCACTTTTAGGCGCGCAGAAACATAGCGAGTCTGCATTGCCCCTATCTTCGGAAACAATTGTCACGTTGATTACTCAACACCTCGCGTGTAAAAATTCCAGTCGTCTGCCTGTATTGATTGTTGCTGCTATCTATGAAGTTGCAGGTGCGTGTTTGTCTGAACGCGTATTGCCGTCAAACGCTCATAATGCAGCCGACCTTCAAACGAATTCCTTGGGTGACGTAGAAATATGTATATTGGGTGATGATTCAGTGGTTACTGCATACGAAATGAAGACGAAGCGAATAACGCATAATGACATTGATGCTGCAGTTGTTAAAATCGCTAGGGCACCGAAAAGCATTCACAACTATTTGTTTATTACAACTGACCAAATTGATCCGGTGGTTGCCGAATACGCTGCTACTCTTTATGAAAAATTGGACGGCACAGAGATAGCAATCCTCGACTGCATCGGTTTTTTACGCCACTTCCTTCACCTGTTTCATCGCATCAGGATGGATTTCCTAAATGCTTATCAAAGTTTGGTCTTAAAAGAGCCGGATTCGGCAATTAGCCAGACACTAAAAGAAGCATTTCTGGTGCTGAGGCAAGCCGCAGAAAGTGGGGAATAAGAGGATTTTATTGTGAAATCTCTGCGTTCTACAGCCACATGGGGATATATTTGCACACCTTGGGCAGTTGTTTCTGTGGTGCTAACTGGCATTGCGATACTGGTCGCTGCTCCATTCATTGGGGCAACAAGGGCTTTTTTTGCCATTGGCAAGCTGTGGGCGAGGCAAATTCTGTGGATGAATGGTGCTTCCTGGTCTTCCAAAGGGTGGGATAATGTGCCTGATGAAATAAGAAATGGCCGCCAGTCTGCAATCTTTATGTCCAACCATGAAAGCCACCTTGACCCTCCTCTGCTCATGGGGGCAATTCCGGTGCCTGCGGTTTATATAGCCAAAAAAGAAATAAAAAGAATGCCATTCGTTGGATGGGCAGCATGGGCAGGAGGCATGATATTTATTGACAGAGGCAATAGCGAAAAGGCCGCAAAGAGTATGTTTGATGCCGCCGAACAGATTAGACGGGGTAAAAATGTAGTGATATTTCCTGAAGGTACCCGCACAAAGAACGGCCATATTGGAAACTTCAAAAAGGGCGGCTTCAGTCTGGCACAAAAGGCAGGAGTGCCAATCGTGCCACTGGCGATAGTTGGCGGATGGGATGTATTGCCAAGAGGGGCCAAGCGCATCAAACCAGGTGTTATGCAGGTTATTTTTGGAAATGCCATCCATCCTAATGACTACCCGACAAGGCAGGCTCTGATGGAAAATGTAGAGAGACAGATCAGGGAGCTAGTGGCATGTTCCCGCCCCGCCCAGAATAATTAAAATAACTTTCCATGCCAGTGCTGTTGGAAATTTTCAGGAGACTCAATGAAGGTAATCAATTTTTCTCTGTTAGCGTTGACCACAATCCTTGGAGCGCAGGACTACATACCACCCAAAGAGCCTGCCGTTATTGAACAACTGGAGCGGTGGAAGGACTGGAAATTCGGCCTGCTGATGCACTGGGGGCCTTATAGTCAATGGGGCGTGGTCGAATCCTGGTCAATATGTCCTGAAGATGAGGAGTGGAACGGGAGGATGGGTCCCTATAGCAAGGAGAGTTATTTTCAATACAAGACCGCCTATGAGTCACTCCCAAAAACTTTTAACCCAAAAAATTTTAATCCCACTCTCTGGGCAGACGCTGCAAAAGATGCAGGAATGAAATATGTCATCTTCACAACAAAGCACCATGATGGCTTTTGTATGTTTGATACCCCAACGACCAACTATAAAATTACAGACCCGTCCTATCCCTTCAGCCAAAACCCCAATGCAAATATCGCCAGTGTGGTATTTGATACTTTCAGGTCAAGGGGTTTTGGCATTGGGGCATATTTTTCCAAACCAGACTGGCACTCTGAAAATTATTGGTGGCCCCACTTCCCGCCATTCAACAGACGGGCCAATTATGACCTGAAAAAATATCCTGAGCGATGGAATGACTTTATCCAGTACACCCACCAGCAACTAAGGGAACTCGTTACCGATTATGGAAAAATAGACATCCTATGGCTAGACGGCGGCTGGGTGCGGGCACCAAGGGAAGATATCAATATGGCAGGGATAGTCTCCATGGCCAGGCGGCACCAGCCCGGAATACTGGTTGTAGACAGGGACGTACACGGCGAATTCGAAAACTACAGGACTCCAGAGCAACAGGTACCCGAGACCGCCCCTCCCTACCCTTGGGAAACTTGCATGACCATGGGAGATTCATGGAGCTATGTGCCAGGAGATAACTATAAAAGCACTGCCACACTGATTCATTTACTGTGCAAAATAGTGAGCCGCGGCGGCAACTTCCTGCTCAACGTAGGCCCTGACCCTGATGGGAATTTTGACCCCATTGCCTACTCTCGCCTGAAGGAAATCGGCGAATGGATGCGGGTCAATGATCAGGCGATTTACGGCAGCCGCCCAATGGACATTTACCCTGAAACACAGTTGCTCTTTACAAAGGGTGCGGACGGAGCTATTTTTGCAATCCTCCTGCAGGACGAAAAAATGCCGAATTTGCCAGACAAAATATCAATTCCTAAAAACCTATTTGGCAAAAAAGTCCAGGCAACAATGCTGGGTTCAAAAGGACAGCTAAAAATACAACAAGCGTCAGATGGCAGCCTATCCTTGATTTTGCCTGATGCCTTGCGAAAAAAACCTCCATGCCAGCACGCTTGGGTATTTAAGCTGACATAATCACCAACATATTTTCATTAGCAGAGTAAAAAACATGAACCATGAATTGACTCCACCAAAGGACTGGACTGTCATCACGGCTATTGATGCCCACACTGGCGGCGAACCCCTCCGTGTAATCATTGATGGCCTACCAGAAATCCATGGAGATACGATCCTCGCAAAACGCCGATACATGAAGGAACATCATGATGACCTCCGCAGGGCAATGATGTGGGAACCAAGGGGACATGCAGACATGTACGGGGCGATACTGACTCCTCCGGTTACTCCAGACGGAGACATTGGCGTACTGTTTACACACAACGAAGGCTATAGCACCATGTGCGGCCATGGAGTCATTGCACTTGCAACGGTACTGCTGAATTTAGGGATATTGCAAAAAGAGGGTGACTATCCTGAAATCAACATGGACACCCCGGCTGGACGTGTAGTTGCGACTGCACATCGGATTGGGGGCCGTGTAGAGAGGGTTTCATTCATTAACGTCCCGTCTTTCTTGTATGCCAGAGATGAAGTAGTGGACGTGGATGGTCTGGGAAAAATAAAATTCGACATTGCTTTTGGGGGAGCTTTCTACGCATTTGTACAGGCGCATGATTTAGGGATTGAACTGAACCCGGACAACGTCCACGAACTCATCAAGAAGGGGATGGCGGTCAAGCGTGCCGTGATGGAAAAAAGCAAGATTAAGCATCCCTTTGAACAGGATATGGGCTTTCTCTACGGCACCATTATCATCGCCCCCCCATGTGATGCTGCAAACCATAGCCGCAATGTCTGTATTTTTGCTGACGGTGAGCTGGATCGCTCATCCACAGGCACAGGCGTTTCTGCCAGGGCGGCGATCCACTACGCAAAGAAAGAAATTGCTCTTGGACAAACAATCAGCATCGAAAGCATTCTCGGAACCTGTCTCTCATCCTGTGCCAGGGAAGAGACAACCTATGGCCCTCATAAAGCAATAATCCCTGAAGTTTCTGGCAGAGCATCAATCATCGGGCGCAATGAAATATGGATTGACCCAGACGACCCGCTAAAATATGGGTTTATACTTAGATAGAGAAGAATTTTGGGTAAAGGCCTCAATAAATGGGACATAGCAGTAAATAGGGTGTTGCGGAATTTTTTATGGATTTTGAGAGTTTGATGAGGGCAAAAAATGAGCTGGAGCCGCGGGTGTCCCAGTTGGTTAGCCATTTAGATTTGGACCGCAAGGTACTCGAACTGGAACAAATTGAAGAACAGGCTGCCCAGCCCGGATTCTGGGATGACCCCGAAGGGGCCAAACCCATACTAAAAAAGCGTGGACTGCTGTCAGAGGACATTGATACTTCAAAACGCCTTTCTGCGGGATTGGAAGACCTGGAAACGGCCCTGGAACTCTCCCGCGAGGACACAGAAATGCTGGCGGAAGCAGTTGCACTGGAAATTTCCTTAAAAGAAAAGATCGAATCTGCAGAACTACGCATGATGCTTGCAGGAGAGTTAGACCAAAATAATGCTATTCTCTCTATCGCCCCTGGTGCAGGCGGTACTGAAAGTTGCGACTGGGCGGCAATGCTGCTGCGGATGTATGTTCGCTATTGTGAATCAAAGGGCTGGAAATCTGAAATGATTGATTTTCAGGACGGGGACGAAGCAGGCATTAAGGGCGCGACTCTTTTAGTATCTGCCCCTTATGCTTATGGATATTTGAGGGCCGAGGCGGGAGTTCACCGGTTGGTTAGAATCTCGCCATTTGATGCCGCAAAGAGGCGGCACACCAGCTTTGCTGCCGTATATGTCTCTCCTGAACTGGATGGCACTATTGACGTTGATATTCCAGAAAAAGAACTCAGGATTGACGTATTCCGTGCCAGCGGGGCTGGGGGCCAGCACGTAAACAGGACAGAATCTGCGGTGCGCTTCACACATCTGCCAACAGGCATAGTGGTGAGTTGTCAGAATGAAAGAAGTCAGATTCAAAACCGCGCCACGGCTCTAAAAGTTTTGAAAGCCAGACTATATGAACTTGAACAACGAAAAATCCAGGAAAAAATTTCAAGCGCATCCGGCGAAAAAGCAGACGTGGCCTGGGGAAGCCAAATCCGCAGCTATGTTTTGCAGCCATATCAAATGGTCAAGGATCACCGCACACAACATGAAACCAGCCAAACACAAAGGGTACTGGATGGTGACCTGGATGGGTTTATCCGCACACAACTACTGGCAAAAAGCCTTAAAATTCAGTCTTAAGTAATATTTAATAATTATGACTATATAACAAATCTACCTGCTGTACCGCCTGAGCATTTTCATATTTCTGCGGTACGCCAGTCCGCGTGTAAAGTTTATGGCAACTTGTTTTGGAAATTTGGTTATTGAGGCAGCTAGTCCGATAAAAGTACGCACCGTGGCAGCAGACTGCCGACCTTCCCTGGCGGCATTATCGTAATAGACCATCAATGCGTTGCGCATGATAGTCTTGGGAAGATTAAACAGGCCGTATGATTCAACCACATCATGGTTGATTCTCCTGGTCCCGTCCTGCTCTGTGACAATGAAATCTTCAGGACGAATTTCTTGCTGCATTGATTGCTCCAATGATTACACTACAACCCACCAATTTTAATTTAATCCGCTTATGCCCGTGGATGCAACAAAAACTCCAAGTTGGGGTTTTTTTCTGCTGTCGTGCGCCTCTGCCAGTCATTTTCAAACAAAATCGCAGGGTTGCCATCGCTGTCCTCAACTAATTCGCCCCAATACTTGCTCTGCTCGGGCCACCCCCCCGAAAGCCATCTCGCCATTTGAAAATTTCTGTTTTCAAGTATAACAGGGCATGAATACTCATCTTTGAGGCGATGCTGCAACACATCAAACTGAAGCTTTCCAACTGCACCCAGAATTGGCAGTGGTGCCCCGCCCCTAGGCCAAAAGACCTGAACAACGCCTTCTTCTGCAATCTGCTGTATTCCTTTCAGGAATCCCTTTCTGGCACCTGGATCAGCCAGGCGAACAGCAGAAAATTCTTCAGGGGAAAACCTGGGGACTGCCTGAAAATCTACTTCTCCCTGGGTACTTAGTACGTCACCCACACGAAACATCCCTGGGTTGATGAGGCCCAAAATATCGCCTGGGTAAGCTTCGTCAACGATTTCCCTTTCCCTGCCAAAAAACATGTGAGGATAGTTCAACTTGAGTGTCTTTTTTTCTCTGACGTGCATGGCATCCATGCCTCTTTCAAAATGCCCTGAGACTACCCGTGCAAAGGCAACACGGTCGCGGTGTGCCCGATTCATGTTGGCTTGCACTTTAAAAATGAATGCCGTAAACGCCGAATCTGGATATATCTGGCTGCCATCTTTCTGTATGCGGGGGCCAGGTGCAGGGGCCAACCCCAGGAATTCATTCAGAAATTCTGAAATACCAAAATTATTAATGGCAGAGCCAAAGAACATGGGGGACTGCTTACCAGCCAAAAACTCATCCTTATCAAAGCGGGGCAGGACAGACTCCATCAGACCGATGTCATCCTTTAGCCGCATATGTTCGTCTTCAGTTAATAATTCACAAATTTCAGGATCGTCAAGACCGCCACGGCCTAAGAGCCTTGCTTTTTGACCGGCCCTGGCCTTCTCAAAGACCTGGATTTGCCCTGCTGCCCGTATATAGACACCCTTGAAGTCGGGACCACTTCCAATGGGCCAGGTCATGGGAACGGCATGAAGCCCAAACAGGTCTTCCACCTCGTCAATCAGTTCAATTGGCTCTCTCCCAGGTCGGTCTAATTTGTTGATAAAGGTAAAAATCGGCACCTTGCGTTCATTGGCTACACGGAACAGCTTCTTTGTCTGCTCTTCTACACCTTTGGCACAGTCCAGGAGCATCACCGCACTGTCGGCGGCAGTCAAGGCCCGATATGTGTCTTCGCTGAAGTCCTGGTGACCCGGAGTGTCCAGGAGATTGACAGCAAATCCGTTATACTCAAACTGCATGGCCGCACTTGTCACGCTTATGCCGCGCTCCTGCTCAATACTCATCCAATCTGACTGAGCCAGCCCCTTTTTTTCCCTCCCTTTCACTGAGCCAGCCCTGTCTATGGCTCCGCCGTAGAGCAACAACTTTTCGGTCAAGGTTGTCTTGCCAGCGTCAGGGTGGGAAATTATTGCAAAAGTTCTTCTGCGCTCAATCTCGGAAGCAAGGGACATGCACACTCCAAGCTACTAGTATACACTGACACCAAAACTTAGAATTTAGAGCTTAGAGATTGGATATAGTCCCATGCGCTCCTAGCGTCTGGCCTGTGCGTAGGAACCCCATCTATTTCCCAAATCAGCGAATCCCAGTCGATTAGCCAGATTACGAGCACGTTGGGCTGCATCTATCCACCCGCCGTAGCTGAACCACTGCTGCAAAACAGCATCCGCAATGCCAGTTTTCTGTTGGCGAAGCAGTACTTCAATGTATGGCTCTGCCACGTTACTCCAGGAAGTAGTGTTTAGGGGAGTCGTACTGCCAATTCTGGCCCTTCCGTTCAATCCAGGGGTACTCTGAACCGTCCTGCTTGCCAAATCTGCTGCTGTGGCCAGCAATAGCTGTTCCCACGTTGTCCTGGCAACATCTTCGGCCATACGCCAATCCTCCCTGTTTATGCAATCTCTGATCCAATCCCTGCGGATCATGGGTGGCGGTATATCTCGGGTACGGTTGTCAGGGCCAGGAACCATGTTGGCTATTAAATCGCCCAAATCCCTTCCACCAGCGGCGCGCTGTACAATCAGCCAAAAATCCCACAACTGGAAGCTGGATGGCCGCCTGAAGAGAGCAGATTCAATATCTGGCAGCCATCGATGATATAGTCTCTTCATCATCGGGCTATGTTGCCCAAGATTACTCACCATTGATGTACCGCCGCCTCGAAACAATCCTCCTGGCATACCAATATTTGCCACACCTCTGGAGGAGCCACGGCCCCACAGTTGATCTATATCCTGTTTCCAAATTCCATCCTGAAATGCCCTATCCGACTCTCTGGCGTATTCGCCCCAAATATCGCTGTCAATTGATGTTTCCAGTAGTTGGGGGGGAGAACCCTGACCGCTGAGCGCATTATTAGTGCCGGACAAAAAATCTGTGCCCGCTCGCCTAACACCAGGAATGCCAAGCGCATTCTGTGTCTTAATTTCGGCTACTGCACGCAGTTCGCCTAGTAAAGCAAGTCTTGCCTCGGCATGGTCTGGATGGTTTGCCAAAAACCATTTCAGAATATCCATGCGGCTCTGCAACCCTGCACCTTTGAAGGCATCAAGTATCAGTGTCGGCGATGGGTATGATTCACTGCTGTATAAAATGGCACCGTCTGGTGCCATCAGGCACCACCTTGGCACTCCGGCGCTCCATCCCTCCCTCTGAATTAGTTCCGAACCAGCACCAGAACGAAAATTCAACCCAATAAAATTTAAGTTCAACGCAATCAATGGGTCTTGGCGAAGCATGGATGCAATCAGTGGCTCCCAAGTCCCATCCCCATCAATCGTCAAAATGGATGCGGGCGGTCTATCCTGAACCGTCCGCAAAAGAGCGGGCAGTGCTATCCCTCCCCTGGCGGTTGTCTGGCGGTTGTTTTGTTGCGCTTGAGGATTGTTGCCCTGACGCTGCCCCTGTCCACATAGCACCATCGGTGTCATAAAATATGCGAAAAGTGCTATAGATAAAATCCAACCTGGTAAACCACTTTGCCACTGCCTCGACATATTGTGCGCTCCCTGTAAGCTAAAAAATATTTTTCCATCTTTCGGCGACTCGCGGCATCTGACAACGCTCTGCTATACCCATGGCGAGGCTATAAATGTCATCTCCTGCCCCAAATTCCTTCAGCCGATTCAGGACTATGTCGGCACTTGATATATCACCGGTCATCAGGAGAGACTCTATGAGGGGGTCAAACAGTTGTTGCCATTGCATCTCAAGCATTCTGGGGACTACACGTCCCCCACCCATGGCATTTCTGGCACCTGCATTAATACCCCTCGTGACTTCAGACATAGTCTGGTTGAACTGCAACCAGGAATCCCAAAGCAGGTCGCGCACATCCCTCCAAAAGCCTGTCCGTCTCGCCTCCTGGACAAGAACCATTTTGGCTTCGTACGGGGGCCATGTCCCGATGGCAGAGTCCGGCAGGGGGACAAGGCTGTTCACAAACCCTCTGGCAGACCTATCTCCCAGTACCAGAAACATGTGGAGCCAAATCCCCCATATCCTGTTGCTTGCCGGCCACTTGCGGAGGGCATCCTCCACGAGTCCAATCCGTTTATTGTATAAGTCCTGCACTATTTGACTATGCTTTTCAAAAAATTCAGAACCATAGCCAAAGGAAAAATCAGATTCAAGCCACTGTCCAGTTGCCATCAGTCTGTCGAATTCGTCAGCCCACCTGATCCATATCCTCAGATCATCTTCGTGCGATAGCTGGAATGGTTTTTCGTTTGCTCCAACAGCATCCACCATTTCAGTAAAGTATCTTGTCCGTCCATTACCTATTATTACCCTCTGGGCCTGATGAGACAGATCATTGACAATTCCCCGCGTTCGCTCATCGGCAATGCTACGCAAAGTATTTAACAGTGCCAGTTTACCATCAAGGTTTTCAGGGTTTTGGCGAACATAGGCCCTCAGTCGCCTGACAGGACTCTCTACTCCAGCCTGGAGCAACTGGTTAGCCAGCACTTGATCCATCGGTGGGACTGTTCCCTGGGCCAAGCATCTCTCCTGGGCATCAAGATAGGCCCATCTTGGACCAGGTTCCCATGAAAAGCGCGACATCAGGTATTCAATAACTTCCGATTCTCTTTCTGTCCTGATCGTCCATAACCGCAATCTAAGTTCTGCCAAGCCCTCTTCTTGCAACAATTTTCTAAAGGCGGGGTATAGAGGGTTTGTTTCATCCTCAATCAGCACGAGCATTCCGCGTTGTGAATCTCTCAACACTTGCCGGAAACGCTCAACTGAATTGGATTGATTGGACTGCGCCATCAGAAATATTGACGGCACAAAGAGCAGTGACCACAAAGCCAGCTTCATCAAGTCCACCTCATACAGGCTACAAATATTAGACCTGATAATCAGTATATTGATGAGGCTGCGCAAAATCTACTTCTTTTGGGAGATGGAGACGAGTCAATTTTTGTGGGTGTACACGCAACGAATCCCGTACAAAAGACAAACAGCAAAATCTGGGCAAAAAGCGATTTCATATTGTATAGTCAACGCACTTTACAATCGTAACAGCATGGGCAGATCGCCTACGCCTCCCATTCCGCTCCCCGCCTGGCGGCGGCTCACTCCATTACCGACGCAGTCTAGCGCATTCGCGCTTTCACCAAGGGAATTGGTAGGTTGCTTTGGCAGTCCACCCACAAATGCATGTTGTTCCGATTTTGAAGGGCTATGACTATACTTGCCACAAGTCGAACCACTATACCGGGTTGCGATTGTTTATCCGCAACTTGGTATTAAAACATTTCATCTATTTCTTAATATTTTCCACAGTTTTGATTGGCAGCACTGTCTCAGCCATGCTCTTGTATGTGGCATATCGGTTTGTCACTTCGCGCTGGGCCATAGCCATCAAGTCGTTGAAGTGTTCCGGGGTCTGCCTTTCAATCATTCGGTAGCGGGTCTCGTTGCGGACATATGCCGTAAGGTCAATCTTGGGTTCAGAGGAGTCGAGCTGGAGAGGTGGTAACCCCTGTTCAACCCTGCGGGGGTCAAAGCGGAATAATGGCCAATGGGCGCAATCAACTGCCAATTTTTGCTGTTCACAGCCATTGACAAGGTCATATCCGTGGGCAATGCAGTGGCTGTAAGCAATGATGATGCTTGGCCCATTGTAGCTTTCAGCTTCCAGAAAAGCCTTGACTACCTGTGCATCCTTGGCCCCCATCGCCACTTTAGCGACATAAACATTACCATATGCCATAGCTATCATACCCAAGTCTTTCTTCGGCTGACTCTTACCCGCAGTGGCAAACTTGGCCCCAGCCCCTATGGGTGTGGATTTTGAAGCCTGTCCACCTGTATTGGAATAGACTTCCGTATCCAGTACCAGCAAGTTTACATTGCGTCCTGCGGCAAGGACGTGGTCAAGGCCTCCATAACCTATGTCATAGGCCCATCCATCGCCACCGACTATCCACACACTCTTTTTGACAAGATAATCTGCAATCAGGGCCAGCCACTTGGCTTCCGGTGTGCCGATAGCACCCAGCTTTTGTTTCAGAGCAACGACCCTATTGCGCTGATCGCGGATGCCAGCCTCGGTTGACTGGTCTGCACTGACCAGACTTGCCACCAGATCGTCTCCGATTTTTGCAGAAAGTTTATGGAGCAATTCAGCGGCCTGTTCGCAGTTCTTGTCAATGGCAAGGCGCATTCCAAAGCCAAATTCGGCGTTATCCTCAAACAGGCTATTAGACCAGGCGGGGCCTCTCCCTTCAGCGTCTTTGGAGTATGGAGTAGTTGGCAAATTGCCACCATATATGGAAGAACAACCGGTGGCATTGGCTATTAACGCCCTGTCTCCAAATAACTGGGTGAGCAACTTGATATACGGGGTCTCACCGCAACCAGCGCAAGCACCGCTAAATTCAAATAAGGGCTTAAGGAACTGACTACCCTTGACATCCTGTTTTACAGTTGTTCGGTCAACTTCAGGCAGACTGAGGAAGAAATCAAAATTTGCAACCTCGGTCTCACGTAACGGCGTGAGCGGAGTCATGTTAATGGCCTTGCGGTCAGGATTTGTCTTGTCCCTGGATGGGCAAACGCTCACACATATTCCACATCCTGTACAATCCTCCGGTGCGACCTGTATTGTATATTTCTGCCCTTTGTATTCATTGCCCTTATAGTCAAAGGATTTAAATGTCTTAGGCGCGCTTTGAAGGATGGATGACTCAAATACCTTGGGCCTAATGGCGGCATGTGGACAAATCAGCGCACACTTGTTGCACTGGATGCAGAGGTCTGGTTCCCAGGAGGGAATATCAAGTGCTATGCAACGCTTTTCCCATTGAGTAGTTGCGGTGGGGTAGGTTCCATCCACCGGAAATGAGCTGACTGCAAGCCTGTCACCTTCTCCAGCCATCATCACAGCTAAAACATTCTTTACAAATTCAGGAGCCTTGTCACTGACAAAGGGTGGCCGTCCCTGGGTAGCAGAAACCGCACTTGGAATAGCAACTTCGTGCAGGTGTGCCAGAGTATGATCCACAGCCTCAAAATTCTTTTTGACAACGGCTTCGCCCTTTTTGCCATAGGTCTTTTCAATGGATTTTTTGATTTGTTTGATGGCTTCATCACGAGGCAGCACTCCCGAAATAGCAAAAAAGCAAGTCTGCATGATCGTATTGATGCGGACACCCATACCCGTCTGGCGACCCACCTCGTACCCATCAATCACGTAGAACTTCATTTTCTTTTCAATGAGTGCTTCCTGCATCTCGCGTGGCAATGTGTTCCAAACACTATCCTCACTTACGTGGGTATTAAGAAGGAATGTACTGCCTTCGGAGGCGTGGGCCAACATGTCGTACTTTTGTATGAACTCTGTCTGGTGGCATGCAATAAAGTTTGCCTTTTTGATGAGGTATGCAGAACGAATTTGGTTTGGGCCAAAGCGCAGGTGGCTGATGGTAACTGCACCTGCTTTCTTTGAATCATAGACAAAGTAGCCCTGCCCGTAGAGGCCTGCTTCTTCGGCAATGATTTTAATGGAATTTTTGTTTGCACCCACGGTGCCATCAGAGCCTAGACCGTAGAACATAGCTCGTTTTACGTCATCATGTTCGATATCAAATTCAGGGTCAACAGGTAGACTGTTCCTGGTTATATCATCCACTATGCCTACCACAAAGTGATTGAGAGCCTTTGGTGAAGCCATATTTTCAAATATAGCCTTGATACACCCGGGAGTGAATTCCTTACTTGAGAGGCCGTAACGGCCCGCCAGTATGGTGGGATTCAGGTTTGTTAACCCTTCCGTGCGCGCTTCACACATCGCAGCAACAACATCCAGGTAAAGTGGGTCACCAGTGGCTCCAGCTTCTTTTACACGATCCAACACAGCTAAGCTCTTTACGCTTGCTGGCAAAGCCTGGGCAAAATGCTTGATGGAGAAAGGTCTGTATAGGCGGACTTTCAGCACGCCTATTTTTTCGCCGTTGCCATTGGCCCAGTCAACATATTCCTGGATCGTATCAACACTGGAACCCATGCTGATAATTACCCTTTCGGCATCGGGCGCGCCGTAGTACTCAAAAAGTTTGTACTGCCTGCCAGTGAGCTTGGCAAACTTGTCCATTTCGGCCTGGACTATATCGGGGCATGCCGCATAGAAAGGGTTACACGCCTCTCTAGCCTGGAAGAATGTATCAGGGTTTTGGGCTGTGCCACGAATTTGCGGATTGTCAGGCGTTAGTGCCCGTGTGCGGTGGGTGGATACCAGTTCGTCAGTAACCATTTGGCGGAGATCGTCATCGCCCAATATCTCAATCTTGCTAACCTCGTGGCTCGTTCTGAATCCGTCAAAGAAGTGTAGAAATGGCACGCGACTATGGAGTGTGGAACTCTGGGAAATTAATGCAAAATCATGGGCACACTGAACGCTGTCGGAAGACAGCATTGCAAAGCCGGTTTGGCGGCAGGCCATCACATCGGCGTGGTCGCCAAAAATTGAAAGGGCATGTGTCGCAATAGTGCGGGCCGAGACATGCAGCACAAAAGGTGTTAGCTCGCCTGCGATGAGATACATGTTAGGAATAAAGAGCAACAGCCCCTGAGAGGCAGTAAACGAAGTCGCAAGTGCCCCTGCCTGGAGGGCACCATGCACCGCACCTGCCGCACCGCCCTCAGATTGCATTTCCACCACAGATGGTACGGTGCCCCAAATATTTACCTTGCCCTGCGAACTCCATTCGTCTGAAAACTCTCCCATGTTGGAAGACGGAGTAATGGGGTAAATAGCAATCACTTCGTTGGTGCGATGTGCCACTGAAGCTGTTGCTTCGTTGCCGTCTAGTGTTGCCATATGTCTTTCGGCCATGGGATTCCTCCTCCAGGGACATTGAATACTAGCAATGGGTGAACTAACTGCTCGGTATAGGCACTGCGAAAGCGTCTTTGTGGAACCCCACGCCGCAAACACAATATCAAATCCTGCATACCTATAAGATTATTATATCCGCGAGGGCACTGTTGCTAAAAGCAATAATTAGTTTCCTGTAATTACAAGCAACAATGCCTGTTTCCCAGTAAGTCACCTTGGACATATTTCATTGTAGCTTTTTTAAGCACATTAATTTTCATTCGTGTTAAGCTAACTATTTGATAGATAACGAATTACAATTATTCATTGTTTCGATAGCCAATCTTTATCCCTTGCAACATTCATGAATGATATTTGGCCATGCGGGGGACTTATTTGTCATTCATGGGAGGCCCAATGGCAACTGCAGACCCTATCAGGGATAAAAAACAACTGTGCAGGATGGCAAAGCACTGGCTCCATCGCGGTAATACGAGGAATCACGCCCTGATAATCATGGGTGCCTATACCGCATTAAGAATTGTTGACTTACTTGGGCTTAGGTGGGATGAGGTCTATGACAGCGAACAAGAGAAATTCTATTCACATGTTCGCCTTATTGAAAAAAAAACTGGCAAACGAAAGACAATAGCATTGAATCCACAAGCAATTACTGCATTGCAACTGTGTTTACCAGAAAGGGAAGGGGAGTTTATTTTTGGCAACAACCGCAAAACGAAAAGACCAATAAGCCGAGTTCAGGCCTGGAGAATAATAAGGGCTACGGCATATGCCGTAAATGCGGCAGGGCAAATAAGCTGCCATTCCCTGCGAAAGACATTCGGCTATTTTGCCTGGAGGGAGGGAGTGCAACCCGTGATGCTAATGGACATCTTCAACCACACCTCCTTTGAGGTCACCAGAAGGTATTTAGGCATTAGCCAGGACGACAGGGACAGAGTTTACCTGAGCATAGTGCTAGATTAATAAATTATTAATATAAAACGTATCTACTCCGGCATGGTCCATGATGCCGTTCGATGTTAAAATGATAACTATGGCAGCTTTTATAGAAGCGATGGTGATATTTGCTTTTGTACTCACACCAGAAAATCATCCCCGTAAAAAGGTTTGATGGGGCATACTGCCTACAAAGACCCATCAATGCTTCCATTCCCTAAAGGAGAGAAACTATGGACTTCATGACCAGCAAGACCGCCCAAAACCTCCTCAAGGCATTTGCCGGAGAGAGTCAGGCCAGAAACCGATACGCATTTGCTGCAAAAGCAGCCCGTATAGACGGCTTTGAACACATCGCAGCGATATTTGACGAAACAGCACTCAACGAAAAAGAACACGCAAAGCTATTTTATGTTCATCTGGCCCCATTGGCCCCTGGGGTCTTAGAAATCCAGGCAGCCTATCCCATTGTCACTGGCGATACCAAAGCTCAGTTGATGGCTGCCGTCAGCGGCGAAACGGAAGAATGGGAACTGCTCTATCCCGAATTCGCAAAAATTGCCAAAGAAGAAGGCTTTAATGATGCAGCCAAAACCTTTGAGCTTATCGCCAAGGTCGAAAAACATCATGGGAACCGATTCCAGCGGCTGCTTGACAGAGTTACAAACGGCAATGTCTTTATGCGGGACAAAAAAATTCAGTGGCGCTGTCTCGACTGCGGCACTATCCACGAAGGCACCTCGGCCCCAGATGCTTGCCCATGCTGCAAAAAACCCCAGTCTTGGTTCGAGCCTGTGGGCGAAGAGTTTTAGTCAATCATTTCTGCGAATCGAGTTCTGGCAGTTGCAAACGGGCCTTTTCTCAACTGCCTCTATAACGCCATCAAAGTCTTAAGTCCGCTCTGAAACAATACGTCCACTTTGCGGCCTGACCTGTGCTGAATTTTCCCCAGACCAAAGTTGGGGTGATCCAGCCACATGCCCACTTCCCAGGCAATGCCCTGTCCATACGGCTTTGCAATGGCTCCTGCCCTCTCTGCAATCATCAGATTTTGAAACTGAGACGGGGAGGATGCCGAGGCTTTTGAGACATTCTTTGTCGCCTTGGTAGGGCGGACGGCCCTTTCAACCGTTATGCGCTCCGGCTTAAACTTGTGTATCGCGCTGCAATTAACACATATCAAAGTTTCCGGCACACCTTCGGTTATGGACAAAATGCGGTGTCTGGTCTCCATCCTGCACCTGCCACAGGGCGCATCAGTTTCCATTCCAGCGTAGTATGACTTAGTCATTCATTCCTCAAAGCAGGGTTCCGAAATTACCTCAACTGAGTTCTAGTGCAATGTAACATTAAAATGTTACGTTGCACTAGTCTCCATTCTCTAAAACCCAGGCCCAGAAATGTTTTTTTCCGTAATGTCCTTAGTATATTTTTCGGCCACAGGACGAATTTCCTCAGCCTTTCCGATGAGGACAAAGACCAGGTCATTCAAGGGATAATAGGTGTTGATTATGCGTCTTGCGTCTGCGGGGGTAACTGCGTCAACTTTTTTGAAGAAGTCATTTACGTCCGAATCGGGCAGCCCGTGGAGCATCAGGTCTGTCAGTCTGCCGGCCAGTTGTCCGTTAGTTTCAAAATTTGATGTCGGATATGTCCCCTTGATGTACGCTTTGGCTGAATCCAGTTCTTCCTGAGTAAAGCCTTTTTCGTGAAGTTCTTTCAGCGTTTCAAGTGTAAGGTCCAGTGCTTTTTCCGTTGTGGCATTGGCAGTAAAACTGCTAATCAGAAATGAGCCTGCAACCCTGCCATTCATGCTGAATCCCGCATTTGCGCCATAAGTCAGGCCTGATTTAATTCTCAGGGCTGTATTGATCATAGAAGTGAAACGTCCGCCGAACAATGTATTGACAACCTGTATCGCTACGCGATCCGGGCAATTTCGTGCAACACCCATGTTGCCAACCACAAAGTAGGTCTGAGTAGCATCTGGCTTGTCAACCAGAAGCAATTTTTTGCCTTTTACCGAAGTGGGTTGGGGCAGATTGGCAGGGCGTGGTTTGGCAGAGGACTTCCAGTCATTAAAGGTGTTGGAGACCAGTTTCTCCATATCCGCCGTCTTAAAGTCACCGACTACCACCAGGATAGCGTTGGAAGGGGCATAGTTGGAACTATGACACTCATTAATGTCCTGATATGTGATTGAGGCAAGCGAATTCTCATCACCTGTGCGCCCATTCGGATGTGAGCCGTAGAGAAATTTGGAAAAATATGCGCCAATGACACCGCTGGCACTGTCTCTCGCAGCACGTATGCTGTCTATGGATTGGGCCTTTTGTTTATTGAACTCATCTTCCGGAAAAATTGGATTAATTATTAAGTCAGCAAATAATGCCATGCCTTTGGATATATCTTTTGCCATAAACTGGGCAGTACAGCTTACAGAGTCCCCGCCCGATCCAGCACCAAAACGGGCACCTATAGAGTCCAGGGCCTCAGAAATTTGCAATGAATCCATGGTTTTTGTGCCTTTGCGCAAAAGGCTCGCTGTCATGGAGGCCACACCTTCCTTACCCATGGGGTCTGATGCAGAGCCTGTCCGCAGCGTCAACTGCATGTCAATCAGCGGAACTTTGTGCTGCTCCATCAGCACCACAGTCATACCATTTTTAAGGGTGGTCTTTTTGTAAGGGGGGAGTTTAACGCCCTGAGATTGGGCGACCAGCACAACATGGCTGATTACCGCAACACAAACAGCTTTTGCAATTACCTTGGCAAAACTATTCATTTCCCTGCCTCCTCTGGAATAAGCGTAGCTACCGTGCGGTTGGTATCCTTGAAGTATTCTTTCGCAACGCGCTGGATGTCTTCAAGTGTGACTTTATTCATTTCTTCAGTTACGCTGAATAATTTTTTGTAATCCCCAAAAAAGACTTCATAAGTCCCCAGAGTATTCCCTCTGCCATTGATGGTTTGAGTCGCACGGTAGAAATCTGCCAACGCCTGGTTTTTTGCTTTTGTGAGCTCTGCTTCTGTCACTGATTCGTTGGCAATTTTTGCCAGTTCCTCATATAGGGCTTTTTCACATGCGGCAGGATCAATACCAGCCCGGGGGCGAATGCTGAATGTAAACAGTCCGGGATCGAAGTTGGTACTGGCACCACAACTAATGCCAAGGGCCAGTTGGTCTCTATCCACGAAGCGTTGATACAGCCTCGAACTTTGACCATAGCTGAGGATACTTTCCAGAAGGTCTAGTGCATAGTAATCCGGGTGATCTGTCTGGGGTACGTGATAAGCAATCAGCATCATAGGGAGTTGGGCTGGCTTGCGGACTGTAGTTCGTCTCTCACCCAGTTGCGGCGGTTCTAAAGTTGTCACCTTCGGGGGCAGTTCTCTTGCCGGCATCGGTTCAAAGTATTTTTCGGCCAAGCGGATTACCTCATTGAATGTGACATCGCCAACTACTACTACTGTCGCATTGTTGGGGGCATAACCCATCTGCCAATGGTTCTTTAGGTCTTCCATCTTCCATGTCTGTATATCGCTCATCCAGCCAATCACAGGCCACATATATGGATGGGCCGTAAAAGCTGTCGCATTGAGCTGCTCACGCAAAATGCCGCCATTGTTATTGTCAACACTCATGCGGCGCTCATTGGCAACGACTCCGCGCTCCGACTCTACCACTTCGGGGTCAAAAGAGAGGTCAGCAATGCGGTCTGCTTCTAGTTCAAAGATTTTTTCCAGGTTGGCAGAGCCGGATGGGAACCAGTTCTGGTAGGCAGTGATATTGTTGGACGTATATGCGTTGTTGTTGCCGCCTAGATTTTCCATTACGCGGTCATATTCACCTGGGCCGTACTTTTTTGCCCCATTAAACATCATGTGTTCAAAAAAATGGGATATGCCTGTAGTTCCAGGCCTTTCATTGCGTGCGCCTATCCTGAAAAAGGTATAAAAAGCTACGTTGGGGATGCCGTGGTCTTCCTGCACCATTATCTTCATGCCGTTTTTCAGCGTGTGGGTCTTCACTTCAAAAGACTGTGCCCCCAGGGGCTGAAATAACATGTGGATGGCAATTAGCGTTGCACCGACTCCTGTTCTTGCTATAAACATAGTGTCTCCAAAAAAGTCCTACAGACAATAATAACACCTGCAACAGTCAGTCAAACTACAAACTATCAATGTCCCTCCAACTATAGCTATTTACGTTTTTGTTGTTCACTCAACGGCGAGCAGAGCCCGCCTATGAACAACAAACGGCCATGATTTGCAGGCAAATCCTGGCATATAGCAGTTCAACTACAAAAAGTTGAACCGCTATAAAAAAAGCAAACCGCTATACAATATCAGTAATGCGATACGCAAAGTGGATCGACCATGCACCTCCGTGGGCTTCATGGGGTTCCCTCGCAACATGCGGGGTTTTTACCGGTTCTGAGATGCTCTATATGGCCCTGCCTCTATTGGCTGCGGCTGGGGTAGAGGCAAGGCAACTGCAGTTGCAGCGGTGGAGAAGAATCATCGAGTTAGCCTGCCTATCGGTGTTACTCATAGGCAGATTGGCAAAACTAGGATGGGTGCTGACCGTCATCCTTCTCCTCTTTGCACTTTGTGGAGCGCGCCTGTCACTGCCAAGGAACCGCAGCACACGCATTCAGACCATTTTTATGGCTTTTCTGCTCTTCCTCCTGACTACTGTGGCAAACACATCAATTTCATTTTTGCCGTGGACTCTGATATGGACTGCCATTGCCGGATTGACACTCTTTCAGATTTTTTGGGAAAACAAGGCAGAGAGAGAGAAAAAATCCAAAACTTATATACCCTTAGGTCGCGTTGCAACATGGACAATTGCTGCCGCCATCATAAGCGTCATCATCTTTCTGATACTCCCAAGGCCATCTCTTGGCTGGAGGCCGCTGCCATTTGGTATTAACGGCCTCACAGGAACCTATACGGGATTGACGGACAAACTGTCGCTGGATGGCGATGGACCCATAATGGGTAGCGGAGAAGCCGTTGTCCGCATATTGCCACCCCCCAATATTTCTGAGAGCCAAAGAAGGGCGATGGGAAACAGAATGTCATTGCTTATCGGCATTCGGTTGGAACAGGCCCAGGAGGGCAGGTGGGAAGTGCGCCGCCAGACATCCAACAGATACGATCTGAACATTGAAGACCAATGGGCTGAAGCGCCAGATGCACTTGAATGCTATGTTTATCCAAGCCCTATTGGTCTCATTCCAATGCCTTATGGCCGATTGCAGGTCTTTCCTCCCAGAAATATAAGAATGCACCCAAGCTCGGGTGGGTCTATAAGATGGTCGTACCCGTTGGCTCGCCCAATGCCATTCAAGTTCAGGCTTTTGGCCCCGGAGGCCGAAACTATACCAGATTGGCAGATAAACAGGCGAGGACTCAGACTACCAGACCCAGCCACCATTGAGGCACTGAACTGGAGCCTTCGCATAGCTCCGAGAGGGCTGCACCCCACAGATCTCGTTGAACTTCTGACCAGAGAATTGCGCACCTATACCTACACATTGGACAACCCCAGCGGAAAGGCAAGGGATTCATTAGGAGATTTTCTTAACCGTACTAGAGCTGGCCATTGCGAGTACTTTGCTCACGCCCTTGCCTCGGCCTTGCGCCACAGGGGAATGGCGAGCCGAGTCGTCAACGGTTATCGCCTGGGACAATGGATTCAGGAAGGTGGATATTGGCTGGTAACTCAAAATGATGCCCACAGCTGGGTTGAATATGTTGACCCCGAAACAAATATGTGGATTGCAGTGGATCCTACTCCACCCCTGTCAGCAAGTTTTTCCGGTCGTTGGAGGATTGCAGAAAAAATGAACAGAATGGTAGATGCCATGAGGTTCAGGTGGGACAGATATGTTGTGCGCTACTCTGATGCAGAGCAACAAAAAGGGGCAGCCTGGGTCACCGAAAAAGCGACAAAAATTTGGAATATGAGGCCAAACGCCGGAACAGTATATTTTTTGCTGAGTTGCATCGCCCTATTGTATCTAGCGTTCGAAATTTGGAGAAGGCGGCATAGCCTGGAGCGTTTTTTTAATCCCACCTTCCCGCCTGGGACAATCCTGGCCCTACGCCCCCTGATAAAGTCTGCCCGCCTCCAGCCACTGCAAGGCGAAACGCTGAGAGCCTGGTTTGTCCGCCTGGGAAAAATACGCACAGAACGCAAGATACACCTTATGCAGCTGGCCGACCTGATAGAAGACAGGGTTTACGGACAGTCGGATTCAGATATTGTCAAGCCAATTAAAGAAGAGGCAAGGGAGTGGAAGAGTACACCTGTGACCGAAACGCAGCTAACGCCCGTAGGACGTGAGTGAATTGGGTAGGAGGCTACCCATTAGTAGGGTAGCCTCCTACTCAAAATGTACTAGTACGATGGCCCTTCATCGAGGCTATCGGGCGTAATCACGTCCTTAAACTTGTTATAGGCCCATGACTGGTAACCGATGACGACCGGCAGGAAGCAGACAACCACTCCCAGCATTATCTTCAGCGTCAGGGGACTGGATGAGGAATTGTAGGCTGTCACCGAATAGGCAGGATCGATGCTGGACGGGAGGAGGTTGGGAAAGAGACCCGCCACGCCGAACAGCACTGTACACAGAATAAATGCGGATGAACTGAACCATGCTCTCCAGCAATGACCCTTAGCCATTAAGACTCGTTGGCCGATGAGGCCCACTACCGCAAGAAGTGGCAACACGAGCCAATAGGGTCTGTCAAATACGTTATGCCACAGCTTTGTGTAACATGCTGTCAAGATGAGGAAGATAACAGCAAAGGCCGCCTGAACATACCAGAGGGTGCCAAAGTATTGGATGGCCCTTTCCTTCAATTCTCCAACAGTGCGGGTAGTGAGCCAGATTGCGCCATGGACTGCAAAGATCAGAACAAAGGTAATTCCTCCTACCAAGCCGTAAGGGTTTAGCAGGGTAAATAAGTTGCCGGTGTAAAGGCCTTCTCCATCGAGGGGCAGCCCCATGAAGATATTGGCAAAGGCTACTCCAAGGAGCAGGGCAGGGAGAAATGAGCCAATGACCAGGCAGGTATCCCATGTCTTTTTCCAGCATGGACAGTCTACCTTGTTCCTGAACTCAAATACCACTCCCCTAAGGATCAGCGCAAAGAGCAGGAGCATCAGCGGGGTATAGAGACCCGAAAACATGATTGCATAAGCCCTTGGAAATGCTGCAAAGGTAACGCCTCCCGCAGTGATTAGCCACACTTCGTTGCCATCCCAAAAGGGGCCCATGGCATTAACGATTGCCCTCTTTTCAAATTCATTTTTTGCCAAAAAGGGGAAGAGCGTGCCGAGGCCCAGGTCGAAACCATCCAGCATAAAATAGACGGCCCATGCAATGCCCCAAATCGCAAACCAAATAGTCTGAAGCCATGAAATCTCAGGCATTTTTAGCCTCCTCAGGCCCTTTGCGGGCAAATTTGAAAAGGAGATAGAAATCTACTGCTCCCAAAAGCGCGTATATCCCAAAGAAGGCTACCAGAGAAGTGGCCACCTGGCTGACTGCTATTGTGCTTACAGCATCTGATGTTTTCATAAGTCCATATACAATCCAGGGTTGGCGGCCCAATTCGGCGATAGTCCAGCCAAACTCATTTGCCAGATAGGGCAACGGAATCATCCATGGCAATAATCTTAGCAATAGGGTCTGGTTAGCAATTTGGCCCCTCTTCCACCAGGCCCAGAGTGCGACAAAGGCAAACAGACAGCCTAAGCCCACCATAATTCTAAAGCTCAAAAAAATTGGCAACACCGGCGGACGCTCATCGGATGGAAAGTCCTTGAGACCCTTGACTTCTGTGTCTGGCTTATTACCAGCAAGAATGCTTAAGGCACTCGGCACCGAGAGGATTTCAATGGCATTTTTCTCATTATCAGTGTCTGGCCATGTCAGCAAGTGCATAGGCACATTGCGTCCCGTCTCCCAGTGTGCCTCCATGGCAGCTAGTTTCGCGGGCTGGGCATCTTGTAGGTTTGATGCAGCGAAGTGTCCCAGGCCCAACTCGGCAAAGGAGAAAATAAGCGTCCACACAGCCGCAACTTTGAAGCTCTTTGTAAAAAACGCCTCTTCATTTTTTCGTGTCAAGTGCCATGCAGAAATGCCCAGGACAAAGAAACCGGCGAGGATATATGCCCCTCCCAGAGTGTGTAGGAATTCAAGGATTGCATACTTCTGTGTGATGATCTCAATGAAGTTGGCAAGCTCTGCACGCCCGTTCCTGATAACGTAGCCAACGGGGTGCTGCATCCATGCGTTTGCTGAAAGAATCCAGTAAGCACTGATGTTGCTGGCAATAGCAACAATCCAGATTGACGCGCAGTGCATTTTCGGTGACAGCTTTTTCCAGCCGAAGTACCACACTGCAATGAAGGTGGACTCAAGGAAAAATGCTGCCGTTGCTTCAATGGCAAGCAGAGAGCCAAAAATATCGCCCACATATTCAGAGTATTTACTCCAGTTGGTTCCAAACTGGAACTCCAGGGTAATACCAGTGACGATGCCTACAGCAAAATTGATGAGGAATAGCTTTCCCCAGAATTTTGCCATTCGCTTATAGTCTATGTCACCTTTCTTGACATAGATTGTCTCCATTATGGCGACAAGAAAACTCAGTCCCAGCGTGAGCGGGACAAAAAGAAAGTGAAAATAGGCCGCAACCGCAAATTGCAATCGCGACAAGGTGAATACATCCATTCGGCCTCCTTTTCAAAATGGAAGAACAAAAATCAGGAAATTATTGAATGATCGTTCTGTTGCTTTGAATACATATTCATCTCGCGAGTGAGATCGCTAAAACATATTGATGATAAATAACTTTCCAGTGTTTTGGTAGCTTTAGCCCAAACACTTCGCACTATACAATCAGCGGCCTGAGTACATGCCTCTGGATTGCCCACGCATTGGTTGAGTTCGATACCGCCAGTAGAGTGTACCACATCCAACAATGTGATTTCAGAGGCTGGTTTAGCTAACTGAATTCCCCCACCCTTACCCCGCATTGTGGACAATATGCCACTATCAACCAATTTTTTGATGAACTGGCGAACAAAAGCGTACGGGAGTTTGCGTTCGTTGCCAATTTCTCTTAGCGAAACCACAACTCCATCGGGACAGCTTGCAAGATGCAATACGGCCCGTACAGCGTAGTCAGTTTGGCGAGAGATACCCTGCACAACTCTCCTCTAAATGTAAGTCAGTAGATTACATTTGTCAGATTACCCGAGTCAACAAAAAAACTATAAAAAAATGTTAAAAATTTGTAATTATTTTCAAGGTTCTGAAGTATTGGAATATACAAAGCCGCGCAGGTACCATTCGTATCATAAACTGTATCATCCACCGTATCAATTAAGGAGAAACACCATGACTACATGGCAGGAGGCACTGGAAATAATATCCAGCCACATTGAACCTGTCTCTCCGATGTGGATGCCCATAGACGATGCTGTTGGGTTGGTTGTGTCTGAGACTTTGCTCTCGCCGGAATTGCTGCCCCCGTTTGATAATTCGGCAATGGATGGCTTCGCAGTCAGGGCTGACGATTGCAAAAATGCCTCGTTGGAGACCCCTGTTGTTTTGAAAATAATCGAAGACCTGCCCGCCGGCAGTGTGGCAGCACAGACTCTTGCCCAGGGTATGGCCACGCGGATAATGACAGGTGCGGAAATGCCCATCGGTAGCGATGTTATCGTCCCAGTGGAAGATACAAGAGTTGGCGATGGTTTTGTTGAAATATTCAGTCCAATAAAACCAAAAAAAAATGTGCGCTTTGCCGGGGAGGATATCGAAGAGGGTCAGCCTGTGCTGCAAAAGGGTCAAACCGTACAGCCTGCCCACATCGGCCTGCTGGCTGCGTTAGGCATTTCAGAAGTATTGGTCATCCCTCCAGTAAAGGTAGCAGTTATTACCACAGGAACAGAGCTGGTGGGTCACACTGAAAAACCTGGCGCAGGACAGATACGGGATGCAAATGTCCACAGCCTGTCGGCTCAAATTCGCTCATGGGACGCAGTTCCCATACCCTTTTCGAGAGTTCCCGACACCCCGAAAGCAGTTGAATCGGCATTTATTGAGGCAGCAAACAAATGTGACATTTTGTTAACCACTGGCGGAGTATCTGTTGGGGACTATGACTTTGTGAAAGACGTGCTGAAAAATACTGGTGCTAAATTACACTTCTGGCGTGTTGATCAAAAGCCCGGCGGCCCATTTGGATTCTGGACATTGGATACCAAGCCTTTTTTCGGGATACCAGGCAACCCAGTCTCGGCAATGGTTATGGCCGAACTCTACCTAAAGCCAACGATCCGCCAAATGATGGGGCGCAGCGCAGTAGGACAGGCTAAAATCACAGCCACACTGGAAAATGGTTTTCGCAAGTCAGGCAATGATGGCAAGAGACACTTCCTGCGCGTGATTGTTGATGAAAATGAGGGACGGTGGAATGCCAGACTCAGTGGCCCTCAGGGGAGCGCGCAATTAAAGTCAATTTGTGCCGCCAACGCCCTGGCGATGGTTCCCGAAGAGGTTATTGAAATCCTGCCTGATGGGGAAGTAGAAGTGATTTTAATGTGATAATGGCTGCCCCGTTACTGTGGGCTGTCAGAACAGCAAATTGATGTGTTCTTTTTGGGAAAAACGCTAATGTCCAAATATGTTTTATTGCTTCGAGGGGTCAATGTCGGCAAGGGCAACAGGTTGCCCATGGCTGGGCTGCGTACCCTATTGGAAGCTCAGGGCTTCAAGGATGTAACAACTATCCTCAATAGCGGTAACGCTATTTTCAGCGCAGAGCCAGGCTCTGCAGGGGACTTTGCCGACTTGATTCGTAAGGACATCAGTAAGACATTTGGAATGGATATCCATACTCATGTGGAATCTGCCGCTGGACTTGGTAAAATCATCAGTGAAAACGACATTCTTTCACTCGCGGATGACCATTCCCGCCTGTTAGTAATTTTTGGCCGAGAGCAAAAAAATCTACATGCGCTGACAGAGTTGGAGCATTTGCTTGGGCCGGAAGAGCATTTATCCATCGGACAAAATGCGGGCTATCTTTATTGCCCGAAAGGAGTCAGCGATAGCCGTTTTGCAATTGCAATGCTCGGCAAACATGGCAAATCGCTAACGTCCCGCAACTGGAAGACAATAATAAGAATTGCTGCCTCTCTTTGACATGGCAGTTTACAGTCATAGCCCTTCAAAATCGGAACAACCTGCATTTGTGGGTGGACTGCCAAAGCAACCTACCAATTCCATTGGTG
>Ga0082212_10000465_pt1 | contig 58825 bp, 47 predicted proteins | sample TergutNt197P3_FD_71548 | JGI IMG/M metagenome (GOLD analysis project Ga0082212, IMG submission 71548) | Neocapritermes taracua P3 segment gut microbial communities from Petit-Saut dam, French Guiana - Nt197 P3 | ecosystem: Host-associated > Arthropoda: Insects > Digestive system > Gut ... | reverse complement strand
ACGCGCGCCGCGCTCGAGACGTGGGCCGTGGGCCAGGCGTCCGCCCGGTTCGTCGAGGGCACCGACCTCGACGAGATCGAGCGCATGCTCACCCAGATGAACGACCCCGCGCTCAGCACGGCCGAGTTCGTCCAGGTCGACCAGGACTTCCACCTCGCGCTCGTGCAGCTGGGCGGCAACCAGCTGGTCGAGGCCATCCTGGTGGGCCTGCGCTCCGCCGTCGGGTCCTACGTGTCCGAGGGCGCCGAGCGGCTCGAGTCGTGGCCCACCACCAGCCACCGCCTGTGCGGCGAGCACCGCGCCATCGTCGACGCGATCGTCGAGCGCGACGGCGGCCGGGCCGAGAAGCTGGCGCACGACCACATCTGGGGCTTCTACGAGGAGACGGGGCTGGCGTCCGAGGTGGAGTGACCCCGCCCGGCGCCGGTGCCCCTGTGGGCACTGCGCGACGCACGCGCCGCGACCTGGCAGCCTAGGCACCATGCCGATCGCACCGCGCTACCTGGCCGACGAGGCCCGCTACGACTCCATGACCTACCGCCGCACCGGCCGCTCCGGGCTCGACCTGCCCGCGCTGTCGCTCGGCATGTGGCACAACTTCGGCGACACCACGCCGTTCCAGACGCAGCGGGACGTCGCCCGGCGGGCGTTCGACCTCGGCATCACGCACTTCGACCTGGCGAACAACTACGGCCCGCCGTACGGCTCGGCCGAGGAGAACTTCGGGCGGATCTTCGACAAGGACCTGCACCCGTACCGCGACGAGCTCGTCGTGTCGACCAAGGCCGGCTACGACATGCTGCCCGGGCCCTACGGCGACCACGGCTCGCGCAAGTACCTGCTCAGCTCCCTCGACGCGTCGCTGGACCGCATGGGCCTCGACTACGTCGACATCTTCTACCACCACCGCCCCGACCCGGCGACGCCCCTCGAGGAGACGATGGGCGCGCTCGCCGCGGCCGTCCACGCCGGCAAGGCCCTGTACGTGGGCGTGTCCAACTACTCCGCCGCACGCACGCGCGAGGCCGCCGCGATCCTCGACGACCTCGGCGCCCCCCTGGTGATCCACCAGCCCAGCTACTCGATGTTCAACCGGCACGTCGAGAACGCGAACCTGGTCGACGGGTACGACGGCCAGCAGTCGGAGGCGCTGCTCGACGTCGTCGAGGACCTGGGCGTGGGCACCATCGTGTTCTCGCCGCTCCAGCAGGGGCTGCTCACCGGGCGGTACCTGGGCGGCACGGCCCCGGCCGGGTCGCGCGCCGCGCGCACCGACTCGCCGTTCCTGTCGGCGTCCAACCTGTCGGAGTCGTACCTGGAGCGCGCCCGCGCGCTCAACGCGATCGCCGAGGGCCGCGGGCAGTCGCTCGCCCAGCTCGCCGTGTCGTGGGTGCTGCGCGACCAGCGGATCACGTCGGCGCTCGTGGGTGCCTCCAGCGTCGCCCAGCTCGAGGACACCGTCGGCGCGCTCTCGGCCGCGCCGCTCACGGCCGAGGAGATCGACGCCATCGAGCCCTACGCCGTCGACGGGACGGGCCGCTGACGCCGGGGCCGGTCTGCTGGTTCGTCGGGCTCACCACGCTCGACGTCGTCCACCGGGCCCCCGCACCGCCGGGTCGGAACCAGAAGATCACCGCCACCCGGCAGGACGTCGCCGCGGGCGGCCCCGCCGCGAACGCCGCGGTCACGGCGGCGGCGCTCGGGGCGCGGGCCGTGCTGGTCAGCGCGCTCGGCGCCGGACCGGTCGCCGTGGCGGCGCGCGCCGACCTCGAGGCCCACGGGGTCACGGTGGTCGATGCCGCCGGGCCGGAGTTCCCGCTGGCGGTCTCGGCCGTGCTTGTCGACGACGCGACAGGGGAGCGGTCCGTCGTCTCGCCGGACGGGGCGCTGGCGGTCGCCCCGGCGCCGTCGGCCGAGGCGCTGCGGGCGCTGCCCGCCCCGGCCGTGGTGCTGCTCGACGGCCACCACCCGGCGATCGCCCGCGCGGTGCTGGAGCTCACCTCCTCGTCGTGGGTCCCTGAGACTCCGCTTGCCACCCCCGATGACCGGAGTCCCAGAGACCCACAGCTGATCCTCGACGCCGGGCGGTGGCGCGACGTGTTCGCCGAGCTCATGCCGCGCGCCGACGTCGTCGCCGCCAGCGCCGACTTCCGCGTGCCCGGGCACGACGACGTCGTCGCCGGTGCCCTCGCGGCCGGTGCGGGCGCCGTCGTCGTGACCCACGGAGCCGGGCCCGTCGCCTGGGCGACCCCGGGCGGCGAGCACGGCGTGATCGACGTGCCGCCCGTCGAGGTCCGCGACACCCTCGGTGCCGGCGACGCCTTCCACGGGGCGCTCGCGGCCGCCATCGGCGCTGGTGAGGGGCTCGAGGACGCCATCAGGACCGCCGTCCGGGTGGCAGGGACGCGTGTCTCGCAGGTGGGTCCCCGCGCATGGTTGAGCCTGGTGTCATGAGCAAGCTCCCGAAGATCGTCATCCTGTCGGGTCGGGGCCGCCACGAGGACCCCTGGCACGACCACGCCGCGACGTCGCACCAGCTGGCCCGGGTGCTCTCGACGATCGGCGAGGTGGACCTCGCGGTGCGCTCCACGTTCCGCAGCGCGCTGCTGGACCTGCGCGAGATCGACCTGCTGGTGCTCAACATGGGCTGCCCCATGCCCGGGTACGTGGAGGCGGGCATCGACGGCACCGCCGAGGAGTGGGCCGCCATCCAGGACGAGTTCATCCAGTGGGCGCGCCACGGCGGCAGCGTGCTGGCCGTGCACCAGTCGGCGCTGGCCCTGCCGGGCGTCGACGGGTACGCGGAGGTGCTGGGCGGCCGCTGGGTCGAGGGCGTGAGCGGGCACCCGGAGATCGGCCCCATGCGGCTGACGCTCGCGGGCGGCACGCACGCCGCGACGGCCGGCCTGGGCTCGGTCCAGGCGTACGACGAGCGGTACTGCAACCTGCAGGTCGCCCCGACGTCTCAGGTGCTCGGCTGGGTCCACGACGACGACGGCGAGCCCCACCCGGCGCTCTGGGCCGCCGAGGCCCACGGGGGCCGCACCATCTACAGCGCGCTCGGCCACGACGCCCGCTCGTACGAGTCGGTGGGCCACCAGGAGCTGCTGGTGTGCGCGGCCCTCTGGCTTCTGTCCTAGGGCGCGCCCACGAAACCGAGCTGCCGCCACGCCTCGTAGGTGGCGATCGACGCGGCGTTGGTGAGGTTGAGCGACCGCCGCCCGGGCAGCATCGGCAGCACCACGCGCTCGGTGACGCGGGGGTGGGCGAGCACCTCCTCGGGCAGCCCGGTGGGCTCCGGGCCGAACACCAGCACGTCCCCGAACGCGTAGGTCACCGAGGTGTACGACGTCGACGCCCCCACCTCGAACGCGTACACGCGCCGCCCGGGCAGGGCCTCCATGGCGGCGTCGAACGAGGCGTGCACGGACAGCACCGCGAGGTCGTGGTAGTCGAGCCCGGCCCGGCGCAGCTTGGACTCCTCGAGGTCGAACCCGAGCGGCTCCACCAGGTGCAGGCGGGCGCCGGTCACGGCCGCGAGCCGGATCGCCGAGCCGGTGTTGCCTGCGATGCGGGGCTCGAAGTAGACGATGTGCGCGAACGCCTCGTCCGGGGCGGCGGGCGCGGTGGCGTGCGGGTTCATGCGTGGGCCTTCTTCTTGCGGAACGGCAGGTTGTGGACGATGGCGAGCACCGCGGCGCCCACGACCAGCCCGACGACGGCGGAGCAGCCCGTCTCGAACAGCCACCCGAGCGCCCCGCCCACGCCGGCGACGTGCTCGGCGATCAGGTGCTCGACGTGGCGCACCCAGTCGAACGGCGCCGTCCAGCCCAGCTCGTGCACCCCGTTGAGCAGGATGTGCCCGCCCACCCAGAGCATCGCGACGGTGCCGGCGGCCGAGATCACGCCCAGCGCCCTGGGCATGCCCGACACGAGCCCGCGGCCCACGGCCTGCACGCCCCGCGACCGGCGTCGCGACAGCGCGAGGCCGACGTCGTCCATCTTCACGATGAGCGCGACCACGCCGTACACGCCGATGGTGATGACGACGGCGACGATCGCGAGGATCACCAGGCGCGCCCAGAACGGCTCGTGGGCTACCTCGTTGAGCGCGATGACCATGATCTCGGCCGAGAGGATCAGGTCGGTGCGGATCGCGCTGCCCACGAGGGCCTTCTCGGCGGCGGCGCCCTGCTCGACGGCGGGCTCCCCGGCGGGCCCGGCGGGGGCGTGGCCCCAGAACCGCTCCCAGATCTTCTCCGCGCCCTCGTAGGACAGGTACAGGCCGCCCAGCATGAGGATCGGCGCGAGCGCCCACGGGGCCGCCCACGAGAGCAGCAGCGCCACCGGAAGGATGATGAGCAGCTTGTTGCGGATCGACCCGACGGCGATCTTGCGCACGATGGGCAGCTCGCGGTCCGGCGTCACACCGGAGACGAACTGCGGCGTCACGGCCGTGTCGTCGACGACGACGCCCGCCGCCTTCGCGGTGGCGCGCCCTGTGGCCGCGGAGACGTCGTCGAGCGACGCCGCGGCCGCCTTCGCGATCGCGGCGACGTCGTCGAGCAGCCCCAGCAGCCCTGCACTCATGCCCGGAAGCCTACGGGCCGGGGGCAGGCACTCGCGCCGCGCCAGCGCCCGTCTGCCCAGGCGGGGGCCGGGGGGCCCGTGCAAGACTCGAAGCAGTTCCGCCGCCGGTCGAGGGAGTCCCGTTGCGCGTAGTCATCATCGGTGGGTCGCACGCCGGCATCGCGTGCGCGCTCCGCACCCGGGACGAGTTCCCGGACGCCCAGGTGGTCATGTACGAGAAGCAGGACACCATCGGGTTCGTCGCCCAGTCGATCCCGCTGTACCTCAAGGGCGCGCCCGACTTCCTGCGGCTGAGCAGCTACACCACCGTCCACGACCTCAAGTCGCGCGGCATCTCGGTGCGCACCGAGACCGTGGTGCGCTCCGTGGACACGGCGGCCCGGGAGCTGAGGTACGTGGAGAACGGGTCGGACACCCTGCGCACCGACCGCTACGACAAGCTGGTGATGGCGACGGGCTCGTACCCGTCCATCCCGCTCGCGGCGGGGCAGTACCGCGACAAGCTGCTGGTGGTGAAGAACTACCACGACGCCGTGCGCATCAAGGAGCTCCTGGACACCGCGCGGTCGGTCATCGTGATCGGCGGCGGCGCGATCGGCGTCGAGACGGCGCTGGTCACGGCCCAGAAGGGCCTGAGCACCACGCTGCTCCAGGCGTCCAGCTCGCTGCTCAACCGCTACCTGGACGACGACGTCGCCGCCGAGGTGCAGGCCTCCCTCGTGGAGGAGTTCCGCATCGACGTGCACACGTCGTGCCTCATCACGGACATCGTCGAGAAGCCGGCCGACGACGGCCGCACCGTCGCCACGGTGACCACGCAGTCGGGCCACGCGTACACCGCCGACGGCATCATCTACGCCACCGGGTTCCGCCCGAACACGCTGCTCATCGGCTCCCAGGCCGAGCTGGGCGACCGGGGCGCCATCGTGGTCGACGAGTACATGCGCACCTCGGTGCCCGACGTGTTCGCCGTCGGCGACTGCGCCACCACGAAGGTGTCGCACGTCGCCGACCCCGTGTACATCCCGCACGCGAGCGACGCCCTGCGGCAGGGCGAGGTCGCCGCCGTGAACCTGGTGGGTCCGCGGCGCAAGATCAACCCGTCGCAGGCCACCTACAACCTCAACTTCGGCTCCCGCACCCTGTGCATCTCGGGCATCTCCCACCGGCGGGCGCTCATGGAGGGGTACGACTCCGCCGTGGCGTACTACCGCAACGACTACCTGAGCTCGGACAAGTACTACAAGGTGTGGCTCACCTACGAGCGGGAGACCCACAAGATCCTCGGGATCCAGGTGCGCGGCACCGCCGACGAGATCAGCTCCTACGCCGACATCGTGTCGCTCGCGATCGAGCGGGGCAGCACCGTCGAGGACCTCGAGTTCGCCGACTTCTACTTCAAGCACGGGTACCGCAACCCGGGCGGCTTCCTGCGGAGCCTCGCCGCCGTCGTGCACGCGCAGGACCCCTTGAGGGGATGAGGTGCCGGTGAGCGGGGACGCCCCCGAGAACGTGGACCGCGCCTACTGCGTCGCCGCGATGGACGCGCTGCGACGGCTGGAGGTGAACGCCTTCCACCGCAACGAGGTGGCCCGCGAGTACGACCGGGTGGCGCACCGGCGGTGGATCGAGGGCGTCAGCGTCGTGTCGCTGATCCTCCCGGCGCTCCTGTGGGTGTACTTCCTGGCCGCACGGACGGGCTTCGCGCACCTGCACCAGGTGCCGTCCGAGACGGCGGGCGCGATCGCCGCGTCGGTGTTCCTGTTCCTGGTCGTGTTCGTGGCCGGGCTGATCCTGGGCAGCTCGCAGTCGTTCCCGCGGGTGCGCGACAGGCTCATGCCGCGGCTGCGGCGGCGCTTCGAGCGCGCCCGCGGCGAGGTCGACGCCACGGCCCAGGCGATCCTCGCCGAGCCCGTGCTCTCCGACGGCCGCATCCCGGAGCAGTTCCTGTCGTCCCGCATGCTCGGCGTGCTGCTGCGGTTCTTCGACGCCGGGCAGGCGACGTTCCTCGAGGCGGCCGTCTACATGCTCGACAGCGAGCTGCGGAACTCCGACTACTACCGGAACCTGGTGCCCGCCCAGACGATGATCGCCCGGGAGCGCGAGGCCATCGCCGCCGACACCGCCGGGCAGGGGAGCCGGCCATGACCGACCAGCCCACCCCCCAGCCGCCGCGCGAGCCCGGGCACGAGCGCGCCAAGGACTTCGTCGAGGACGCCTTCTTCGAGCGCGGACACCCGTGGCTCAAGGTGCGCGAGATCGTGATGATCCTCGTGTTCTGGGTGGTGCTGCTCTACCCGATCGTCATCCTCGTCAACTCGGTCGCCCCGCACCGGATCTGGGAGGGCGTCTACCGCTGGACGTACCACGACGGGTACGAGCTGGTGCACTTCCTGGTGCGCGCCGTCGGCATCATCGTGATCGTCGTCGTGCTGTTCACCGTCTACCTGGTGCTGCGCAACAACCACCGGGAACGGAAGGTCTACCCCGAGAGGCTCACCTACGACGTCGAGGGGCAGGCCCGGCGCAAGGCGGTCCTCGAGCAGATGTACCGCGAACGGTTCGGCACGGAGGAGTTCCGGCACACCGCCCGCTACTACGTCGTCGCCCCCGACCAGAACCTGCCCACGCGGTACGTGCACGAGCTGCTCTTCACGCAGAAGAAGGGGGAGTCGGAGTGAACGCGTTCCTGGACTGGGGATACGGGTTCTTCGTGCACCCGGTGGCCGTCGCGCTCTCGCTGTTCCCCATCATGGGTGCCGTCGCCTGGACCATCGGCGGGCTCTGCTACCGGTTCTTCTACGTGGGCAAGTTCGCCAAGAAGGACTTCGTGCGCATGGCGCCCGAGGACGAGCCCTTCATCACGATCATGATCCCCGCGCACAACGAGGAGGTGATGATCGAGGAGACCATCGACTACCTCATGAACGACATCGACTACCACCGCTACGAGGTGCTGGTCTGCGACGACGGCTCCAAGGACACCACCCCCGAGATCCTCGACCGCCTGTCGCTCAAGTACAGCCGGCTGCGCGTGCTGCGCATCGAGCACAACCAGGGAAAGGCGCACGCGTTCAACATCGGCGTCTCGTTCGCGCGCGGCGAGTACATCCTGTCCAACGACGCCGACACCGTGCCCGAGCGCGACGCCCTCTGGAAGTACATGAACTACTTCCTCAGCCCCGCCGGGCAGAACACCGCCGCCGTCACCGCCAACATGGACGTGCAGAACCGCACCCTGCTGGTCGAGAAGTCGCAGACAGTCGAGTTCTCCAGCATCGTCGGCATCATCAAGCGGTCGCAGATCGGCGTGCTCGGCAACATGTACGCCTACTCCGGCGCCAACACCATGTACCGCAAGGACGCGCTGCTCGACGTCGGGCTGTTCCGGCAGGACCGCGCCACCGAGGACATCTCGATCTGCTGGGACCAGCAGTACGCCGGATGGAAGGCCGACTTCGCGCCCGACATCATGTTCTACATGAACGTGCCCAACACGCTCACCATGCTGTACAACCAGCGCAAACGGTGGGCCAAGGGCGGCACCGAGTCGTGGCTCACCAACTTCACGCGCGTCGCCCGGCACCCCCTGCTCAACCTGCCCAAGGTGGTCATGCTGCTCGACCAGACCGGGTCGATCATCTGGAGCCTGTACTACCTGCTGTTCTCCGTGTGGCTCGCCGTGCGGCTCATGTTCTACATCGCCACCGGCGACAACTCCCAGCTCATCCACACCATCGACATGGTGCTCGTGTTCTCCGCCGTGATCTCCGTGGTGGGCTGGTGGCAGCTGCTCGCCGCGCTCACGCTCGACAACCACGGCGCCAAGCTGAAGTACCTGATCTTCGCGCCCGCCTACATGGTCTGGTACTGGCAGATGAACGCCATCACCGTCGCCACCACCCTGATCCCGGCGATCCGGGGCGTGCTCGGCTTCAGCGGCAAGGGCACCTGGGTGAGCCCCACGCGCACCAAGATGACGACGAAGGACAAGGTGGAAGAACCTGTCTGAGCTGTTCGCCGTCCTGACCGAGATCCCCGACGACGGCTCCGCAGAGGCCGCGTGGGCGTTCGGGCACCGCGACGAGATGCGCTCGTCGATGCTCGCCACGGTGCTGCACGACGCCGGGGTCGAGGCTGCTGAACCTGTCGACGTGGTGCGGCGCTGCGTCGTGTGCGGGTCCACTGCCCACGGCAAGCCCGAGGTGGCGGCGGCGCTCGCGGCCGGCGTCCACGTGAGCCTGGCGCATACGCGCAGCTACTCGTACGTGGCGGCCGCGCGCGGCCCGGTGGGGGTGGACGTGGAGCACGTCGACGCCGTGGGCGCGCACCCGGTCGCGGACGTGCTGCTCTCGCGGGCGGAGATCGCGGCGGGCCACCCCCTCGACGCCGAGTCCCTGACCCGCACGTGGGCGCGCAAGGAGGCCCTGCTCAAGGCGACGGGCCACGGGCTGCACGTGCCGCCGTCGGGGGTGACGCTGACCCTGCCGGTGCGGCGGGGCGAGGCGCGCCTGCTGGCCTGGGAGGGCCCGGGGCGTGCGCCGGTGGTTTCCCTGTGGCAGGAGTCGCGCACGTCGGGGCGCTACCTGCCGACGGCGCACACGTGCGCGGTGATCCTCGCGAGATAGAGCACGGGACCGCGAGATAGCGAGGGTTTGTGCGAGATAGCGCGGACGCCCGCGAGATAGAGCGCCAACCCGCTCTATCTCGCGACCCGGCGCTCTATCTCGCGGGCCAGCGCTCTATCTCGCGAGGCGCGGCGCTACAGCGTCGGCGGCGGGAGCGGGTGGGGCGGGAGCTTCGGGAGGGGCTTCGCGTCCAGCCACGGCGTCAGCGACTTCTCCGCCTTCGGGCCGCACAGCTCCGCCACCAGGGCGCGGAAGTCGGCCGTCGTGGCGGTCCGGTGGCGGAACCGGTGCGTCCACTCGCGCAGCAGCGCGAAGAACTGCTCGTCGCCCACCCGCGTGCGCAGGGCGTGGAGGGTGAGGGCGCCGCGCTTGTAGGTGCGGTCGTCGAACATCCGCTCCGGCCCCGGGTCGCTGAGCAGCAGGTCCTGGGGCAGGCGGGCCAGCCCCACGTGGTGCTCGGCCGCGAGCGCCGTCGCGGGCAGCCCGCCGGAGCGCTCCGACCAGAGCCACTCGGCGTAGCAGGCGAAGCCCTCGTGCAGCCAGATGTCGCGCCAGTGGGACGCGGTGACGGAGTTGCCGAACCACTGGTGGGCGAGCTCGTGGGCCACGAGCCGGTCGGCGGGCATCGTCCCGTCGAGGTGGTTGGCGCCGAACACGGACGCCCCGTGGGCCTCGAGGGGGATCTCGAGCTCGTCGGCCGTGACCACCAGGGTGTACGCCGCGAAGGGGTACGGCCCGAACAGCTCCTCGAAGGTGGTGAAGAGCTCGTCGTGCCGGGAGAGGTCGTGCGCGACGGCGGCGGCCCGGTCGGCGGGCCGCGCCACCTGCACCAGGACGTCCTCGCGCGTGCCCAGCGGCACGACGTCGTACCGCCCGAGCTGGACGGTGGCGAGGTAGACGCTCGTGGGCTCGGTGCGGTGGAACTCCCACGTGCGGGTGCCGGCGCGCCGGGTGACCTTGCGCACCGGGGCGTTGGCGATCACCGTGTACGGCGCGTCGGTGGTGAAGGTGAGGTCGATGACGGCCTTGTAGCCGGGGTGGTCGTTGCACGGGAACCAGGTGGGGGCGCCGTCGGGCTGGCCGGCGACGAGCACGCCCTCGCGCAGCTCTTCCCAGCCGGTCTCGCCCCACGGGCCCTTGGCGGGGCGGGGGTTGCCGGAGTACGTGACCACCACGGTGGCGGTGCCGCCCGCGGGGACGGGCCGTGGCAGCCGGACCCGCAGTGACCGCGGCTTGGCGGCGTGCTTGGCGGGGCGCCCGCCCACCTCGACGCGGCTCACGCGCAGGCCGACGAGGTCGAGCCGCAGTTCTTCAAGCCTCTCCATTGCGCGGACGGTCAGCGTGGCGGTGCCCTCGAGGCGGTTCGGCTCGACGCGGTAGCGCAGGTCCAGCCCGTACCGGTCGACCACGTACGCGTTCGAGCCGTGGTTCGGCAGGTAACGGTCCGGGTCGGTGGCGCTGCGGTGCGGCATGAGCGGTGACTCTACCGACCCGCGGGTCCGGCCCAGGGCCCCACCGGGTTGCCTTGCCAGCGCGAGCCGCTCGGCAGCACCTCGCCGCGCATGACCAGCGACGCCGGCCCGGCCACGGCGCCGTCGCGCAGGCGGGCGGCGGGCAGCACCACGGAGTGCGGGCCCACGGTGCCGCCGGCCTCGACGGTGACGCCGTCGAGGCTCATCACGCGGTCGTGGAACAGGTGCGTCTGCAGCACGGTGCCGCGTCCGACGGCGGCGCCGTCGCCCAGGGTGACCAGGTCGCCCTCGGGCAGCCAGTACGTCTCGCACCACACGCCGCGGCCGACGCGGGCGCCCATGGTGCGCAGCCAGGCGGTGAGCAGCGGGGTGCCCAGCACGTGGTTGGCGAACCACGGCGCGGCCACCACCTCGGTGAAGGTGTCGGCCAGCTCGTTGCGCCACACGAACCCGCTCCACAGCGGGTGGTTGGTGGCCACGAACCGGCCTACGAGCAGCCACTTCACGCCCGTCGTGATCGCCGCGCCCAGCACGCCTCCCACGATCAGCGCGCCGCCCGCGGCGAGCGCCCCGAGCACCCAGCCGCCCGCGTGCGCCACCGCCAGCAGGCTGACGACGACGCCCGCGCCCAGGGCGGCCGCCACGACGACGGCGAGCAGCCGCAGCACCTCGATGGCGCCGCGCGCCCACAGGAGCCGCGTGTCGGGCGCGTAGGTGAGGCCCTCGTCGTCGGCCTCGGCGGCGGCGCGGGGCAGCAGCACGGGCGGGCTGCCGATCCACGACGAGCCCTTCTTGGCCTTGTGCGGCGCCGCGGAGAGCACGGCGACCAGCCCGTTCTTGGGCACCGACCGGCCGGGCGCGGTGATGCCGGAGTTGCCGAGGAACGCCCGCCGACCCACCTTGGCGCGGGCCACGCGCACCCACCCGCCGCCCAGCTCGTAGGGGGCGACCATCGTGTCGTCGGCGAGGAACGCGCCGTCGGACGCCTCCATCATCGACGGGATGCCCACCACGGTGGACGCCTCGACGTGCCGGCCCACCTTGGCGCCCAGCAGGCGCAGCCAGCCGGGCGTGAACACGCTCGAGTAGATCGGGAACAGGGCGGTGCGGGCGGCGTCCATGACGCGCTCGGTGCACCACGCCTGCCAGCCCTGCCGGGAGCGCACGGGGTGCCAGCCGGACTCCAGCCCGATCGCGAGGAGCCGCACCAGCACCACCGTGACCAGCGCGTACGCGGCGAACGCCGCGAGGGTCGCGAGCGGCAGCCAGGCGACGCCCGTCCACAGCGCGGCGGACGCGGTCGTGGCGCCGTCGGTACCGGCCAGCAGCACCAGCACGCCCACGCCCAGCGCGACGACGGCGTGCAGCCCCAGCAGCACCCCGCTGGCCTGGTAGGTGGCGGCCCAGCCGACGGCGCGGCGGGGCCGCTCGTCGGGCCAGGGGTGCTTGACCTCGGAACGCCGCCGGGTGGCCGGGGAACCCTGCCAGTACTCGTGCGTCCCGGTGCTGCCGACGACGGCGGATCCCGCCGCCACGTCGGTGTCGCGCCCGACGTGGGCGCCGGGCAGCAGCACGCTGCGCGCCCCGACGGTGGCGTCGGCCCCGACGACGATGCGCCCGACGTGCAGCACGTCGCCCTCGAGCCAGTGCCCGGCCAGGTCGACCTCGGGCTCGATGGCGGCACGGTCGCCGACGGTGAGCATGCCGGTGACCGGCGGGAGGGTGTGCAGGTCGGCGTCGCGGCCGATCGTCGCGCCGAGCGCGCGGGCGTACAGGCCCACCAGGGGCGCGGCGGCGATCGTAAGCCCGCCCAGGGCCTCGACCAGGTTCTCGGCGAGCCACAGCCTCCGGTGCACGGACCCGCCGCGCGGGTGGTCGCCCGGGTGGACGTCGCGCAGCAGCAGGCGGGCGGCGCCCGCGGCGAGGGCCAGGCGTCCCGGCGCGCTCACCAGCAGCAGCCACGCGAGCACGAGCCACGGCCACGACACGTCCGGGAGCGAGCCGAGCACGCGCTCCGCGCCCGCCCCCAGCCAGTGGTCGCCCGGCAGTCGCAGCAGCGCGACGACGATCGCCGCCCACGTCGCCCACCGCAGGCCGGCCACGACCCGCAGCAGCACCAGCGCGACCACCTGGAAGGCCTGCGTGCCGCGCGGCGTCGGGGTGCCGGGGTCGGCGCCGGGCTCGGCGGCGTGCGCCTCGCCGTAGGTGGCGCGCAGGTACGCGGCGAGCTCGCCGACGCTCCGGTGCGCGTACAGGTCGGCCACCGTGGCGAGCGGGTAGCGCTCGCGCACGGCGCTCACCACCTGGGCGGCCGTCAGGGAGCCGCCGCCCAGGTCGAAGAAGTCGTCGTCGGCCGACGTCGGCGTCGCTCCCAGCACGCCCGCCCACAGCCCGGCGACCCAGGCCTGCGCGGGGTCGTCGAAGTGTGCGTCGTCGCCGGACGGCCCCGTCGAGACCCCGGGGAGCGGCCACGGCAGCGCGTCGCGGTCCACCTTGCCGCTGGTGCGTGTGGGGATGTGCTCGACGACGCCGAGCAGCGGCACCAGCGCGGCGGGGAGCTCCTCGCGAAGGGTGGCCGTGAGCGCGACGGCGTCGAACGCCGCCGGGTCGCTGGGCACCACGTAGCCGACCAGCACGGGGGTGCCCGCCGTCGTCCCGCGGACGGCCGCGGCGGCCGCCTCGACCTGCGGGGACGCGAGCAGCGCCGCGTCCACCTCGCCGAGCTCGATGCGGCGGCCGCCCACCTTGACCTGGTCGTCGGCGCGGCCCACAAAGAGCAGACCTGCCCTTTCGTTGACCACCAGGTCGCCCGACCGGTACGCGCGCTCCCACCCGAGCGACGGGAGGGGCGCGTACTTCTCGGCGTCCTTGGCCGGGTCCAGGTACCGCCCCAGCCCGACGCCCCCGATCACGAGCTCGCCCGTCTCGCCCTCCGCGACGGGCCGGCCGGCGTCGTCGACGACGACCAGGTCCCAGCCGTCCAGCGGCAGGCCGATGCGCACGGGCCCGACGCCGTCGAGGATCGCCGCACAGGCCACCACGGTCGCCTCGGTGGGGCCGTACGTGTTCCACACCTCGCGGCCGGGGCTCGCCAGGCGGGTCGCGAGCTCGGGCGGCACGGACTCGCCGCCGAAGATCAGCAGCCGCACCGTCGCGAGGTCGGCGGCCGGGAGCAGGCCCGCCAGGGTGGGCACGGTCGAGATCGCGGTGATGCCCTGCGCGGCCACCCACGGCCCCAGGTCGAGGCCGGTGCGCACCAGCGCGCGGTCGGCCGGCACCAGGCACGCCCCGTGCCGCCAGGCCAGCCACATCTCCTCGCAGCTCGCGTCGAACGCGACCGACAGGCCCGCCAGCACGCGGTCGCCCGGGCCGAGCGGCGCGCCCTGGAGGAAGAGCCGCGCCTCGGCGTCGACGAACGCCGCGGCGCTGCGGTGGCTCACCGCCACGCCCTTGGGCACGCCCGTGGAGCCGGACGTGAAGATGACCCAGGCGTCGTCGTCCAGCGTGGGGGCCTCAGCGATGCTCGAGCCGGCTCCCCCGGGGGTCGAGCCTGTCGAGGCCACGACCGCCCCGTCGTCCCCGACCACCGCGACCACGCCCGCCTCGCCGAACACCAGCTCGGCGCGCTCCTCCGGGTCGTCCGCGTCCACGGGCACGTACGCGGCGCCCGCGTGCAGCACGCCCAGGATCGCGAGATAGAGGTCCGCCCGGCCCGACGTCGCCCGGACGCCCACCCGGTCGCCCCGCCGCACGCCCGCGGCGGCCAGCGCCTGCGCCCTCCGCAGCACCTCGGCCCGCACCTGCGCGTACGTCCAGACGCGCGCGCCGTCGTCGATCGCAGGAGCCTCGGGGTGCGCGGCGGCCGTCGCGTCGAGGACGTCGACGAGGGTGCGCGGCGCGGTGGCGCGATCTCCGGCGAGCAGCGGGCTGGGCGGGGTCACGTGAGAGACGTCCTCTCGTCGGCGAAGGCGAGCGGACCGTCGCCGCGACCAGGATAGGGGCGGAGGGTCAGAATGACGCGGGTGTCTCGGCCGGGCAGCGGGTGAGACGGGCCGGCGTCAGTGGGCGCCCAGCGCCCCGCCCCGCTCGTCGAGCCGCCGCAGCAGCGTCGACAGCACGTCCCCGATGCGCAGCCCGTCGTGCTCGTGCTCGTTGGTGACCCACGCCTTGGCGTTGCCCACGTGCGCCGCCGTCTCGAGGGACAGGCCGGCGTCGACGTACATGTCGTCGAGGTAGACGGCCGCCTCGACGGGCACCTCGTTGGCGGCAAGGCGGTCGGGGTCGTACAGGTCGTCCCAGCCGTCGCGGGCGGCGAGCGCCTCGGCGGCGGGGCGGTAGTCGCGCAAGGCGGCGTGGCCGAGCATGTGGGGGTAGATCATCTCGCCGGTCAGCAGCAGCGGGTCGGCGGCGGCGCCGAACGCGGGGTCGGCGGCGAGCACGTGCTGGGCGGCCCACGCCGTCGGCCCGGTGTGCGACTGGGCGTAGATGCTCTCGTGCACGACGACGTACAGCGGGTTGGTGCGGAAGGCGGTCTCGGACTCGACCTCGGCGAGGAACGTGTCGGTGAGCTCGTCGTCGGGGCCGAACGCCTCGTCGAGGATCCAGTGCACCTGCTCGAACCCGGACTTCATGCCGAACCCCATGCCGAGCGCCTGGAGCCGCGGCACGGTGAGCTCGTCGCCGCCGGGCAGCACGACGCCGCCGGCGGCGACGCGGTCGCGCACGCGGGCGAGCACGCCGACGTCGTGCGGGTACCGCTCGCGGAACTGGGCGTTCTTGGCCACGACGCGCGGCTGGGTGCGCTCGTAGACGTCGCGGGCGCTCGCGCGCAGGCCGGGCAGGCCGCCGGTCACGTAGCAGGCGGTGAGCGCCTCGGGCGCGAGCGACAGGTAGGTCATGGTGACGAACCCGCCGTACGACTGCCCGAGCGACGCCCAGCGGCGCCCGCCGTAGACGGTCTTGCGGACGTGCTCGGCGTCGCGCACGATCGCGTCGGCCCGGAACCGGGCGAGGTGCTCGGCCTGGGCGGCGCCGTCGCCGAGGGCCGCCAGCCGGGCGGCGGAGACGGGGGTGGACCGGCCGGTGCCGCGCTGGTCGAGCAGCACCACGCGGAACCGCTCCAGCGCGGTGCCCAGCCACCCGTCGGCGCCCGTGGGCCGGGGCCCCTTGCCGCCGGGCCCGCCCTGGAGGAACACGAGCAGCGGCAGGTCCTCCGACGCGCGGTGGGCCGCCACCACCTCGCGCGCGAACACGCTGATGCCGGTTCCGGCGTCGGGGTGCTGCCAGTCGAGCGGCACGGACACGGTCCGGTCGGTGACATGCAGCCCGGGCAGGACGTAGGACACGGACGAGGTGCTCACGGCCCCCACCGTAGGACGGTTGTGGGACTCTGGGGCTCCGGTTCCGAGGGGTCAGAACCGGAGCCCCAGAGTCCCACAACGGGAGAGGACAGCGACATCTACTGGGTGTCCGCGTCGACCCAGTCGAACGTCTTGGTGACCGCCTTCTTCCACTGGCGGAACAGCCGCTCGCGCTCGCCCTCGTCCATCGACGGGGTCCAGCGCCGGTCCTCGGCCCAGTTGGCCGTGACGTCCGACTCGCCGGACCAGAACCCGACGGCGATGCCCGCCGCGTACGCCGCGCCGAGCGCCGTCGTCTCGGCCACCTTCGGCCGCACGACGTCGACGCCCAGCTGGTCGGCCTGGAACTGCATGAGCAGCTCGTTCTGGACCATGCCGCCGTCCACCTTGAGCTCCGTGAGCGAGACCCCGGAGTCGGCCTTCATGGCCTCCAGCACCTCGCGGGTCTGGTACGCCGTGGACTCGAGCGCCGCCCGCGCCATGTGGTTGCGGTTGACGTAGCGGGTCAGGCCCACCAGGGCGCCGCGCGCGTCGGGCCGCCAGTACGGCGCGAACAGCCCGGAGAACGCGGGGACGAAGTACGCGCCGCCGTTGTCCTCGACCTTGCGGGCCATCCACTCGACGTCGGGCGCGTCCTGGAACATGCCCAGGTTGTCGCGCAGCCACTGGATGAGCGACCCCGTCACGGCGATGGACCCTTCGAGGGCGTAGATCTGCGGTGCCTCGCCGATCTTGTACGCGACCGTGGTGAGCAGGCCGTTCTTCGACGGGACCTTCTCCGTGCCCGTGTTGAGCAGCATGAAGTTGCCGGTGCCGTAGGTGTTCTTGGCCGTGCCGGGCGTGAAGCACGCCTGCCCGAACGTGGCCGCCTGCTGGTCGCCGAGGATGCCCGCGATCGGCACGCCCGGCAGCAGCCCGCCCGGCCGCCCCGGCCCGTACACCTCGGACGACGAGTGGATCTCCGGCAGCATCGACAGCGGGATCCCCATGTCGGCCGCGATGTCCTCCCGCCACGACAGCGTGTCGAGGTCCATCAGCATGGTGCGCGAGGCGTTGGTGACGTCGGTGTAGTGCACGCCGCCGTCCACGCCGCCCGTCATGTTCCACAGCACCCACGAGTCGGTGTTGCCGAACAGCAGGTCGCCGCGCTCCGCCGACTCGCGGGCCCCGGGCACGTTGTCGAGGATCCACTTGATCTTCGGGCCCGAGAAGTACGTGGCCAGCGGCAGGCCCACGATCGCCTTGTACTTGTCGGCGCCGACGTCGCCGCCCAGCGCCTCGACGATCGGCTGCGTGCGCGTGTCCTGCCAGACGATCGCGTTGTAGACGGGCTTCCCGGTGTTCTTGTCCCAGACCACCGCGGTCTCGCGCTGGTTGGTGATGCCGACGGCCGCGATGTCGGTGTACGTGACGTTCGCGCGCACCAGCGCGAGGCCCACCGCTTCGCGGACGTTGTTCCAGATCTGCTCCGGGTTGTGCTCCACCCAGCCCGCCTTCGGGAAGATCTGGTCGTGCTCCAGCTGCCCCGTCGACACGACGTGGCCCGCGTGGTCGAAGATCATCGCCCGCGAGCTCGTGGTGCCCTGGTCGATGGCGAGGACGTAGTCAGGCATTGGGCTCTCCTTGTCGGGTCTCTCGGGTCAGGACGCCCACGCGGCGCCGAGCAGGCCCGCGAGCACGGCGCCGATGATCGGGCCGAGCACGGGGACCCACGCGTACGACCAGTCGGACGACCCCTTCTCGGGGATCGGCAGGACGGCGTGGGCGATGCGGGGCATGAGGTCACGGGTGGGGTTGATGGCGTACCCGGTGGGGCCGCCGAGCGAGGCGCCGATGGCGACCACGACGAGCGCGACGGCGAGCGGGCCGATCTGGGTGGGCGTGGGGCCGTTGACCAGAACCCAGAACACCAGCACGAACGTGCCGATGATCTCGGTGATGAGGTTCCAGACGTACGACCGCTTCTGCGGCCCCGTCGAGAACACGGCCAGCTTGACGCCCGGGTCGGCCGGCTCGTCGAAGTGCTGCTTGTAGGCGAGCCAGCAGAGCACCGCGCCGATGAACGCGCCGGCCGCCTCGCCGGCGAAGTAGACCATCGCGTGCCCGAACGTCGGGTCGATCGTGCCGCCCTTGCCCTTGTAGAAGGCGTCGCCGGCGACCCACAGGCCGACGGTCACTGCGGGGTTGAGGTGCGCCCCGGACTTGAACGCCGCGTAGACGCCGAGGAACACCGCCAGACCCCATCCGAAGTTGATGAGGAGCCAGTCGGGGCCGAATCCCTTGGTCTTCGGCAGGATCACGTTGGCGACCACGCCGGCGCCGAGCAGGATCAGCGTCGCGGTGCCGAGGACCTCCGACCAGAACGCGTCGAGGAGCATCGTCGTTCCTTTCTAGCCTTCGAGCGGAACCATGGCGGCGATGTCCGCCACGGCCAGGCGCGCGGCCTGGGCGCTGGCGTCGTCCGGACGGGCGGCCGCGGCGCCATAGGCCTCGATGCGTGCCGTGTACGCGGCGATCTCGGCCTCCCGGGTGGCGTCGTCCCAGCCCAGCAGGGGTGCGACGACGTCGACGATCTCCGGCAGGGCGGCGAGCCCCGAGTCGGAGATCTCGTAGACGAGGCGCGTGCGGTGCAGCAGCACGTCCTCCAGGTGGAGCGCCCCCTCGTGGGTCACCGCGAGGTGGATCTCTGCCCGCAGGTAGGCGGGCGCGTGCTCCAGAGGCTTGGCCAGCGACGGGTCCTGCTCGCACGCGTCGACGAGCTCGGCCAGGTCGGATCCGTACCGGTGGAGCAGGTGGTCCACCATCGGCGGCGTCCACCCGTACCGCTTGGCCCAGGTGCGGGCCTGCCGCTGCACTGCCTGCAGGCCCACCGCTCCGACCAGCGGGATCTTGTGGGTGATCGAGGGCAGCGCGGCGGCGCGCTGCCCGATGGCGTGGTCGACGGCGTCCTTCGCCATGACCCGGTAGGTGGTGAGCTTGCCGCCGGCGATGACGCTCAGCCCGGGCGACGGGTTGGCGACGGTGTGCTCGCGGCTCACCTTCGCCGAGCTGGTGCCCTCCTTGGTGCCCGGCTGCAGCAGCGGGCGCAGGCCGGCGTAGGTGCCGATGACGTCCGCGCGCGTGAGCGGGTGGGCCAGGACGGCGTTGGCGTGCTCGAGCACGTAGTCGATGTCGGCCTCGCTGGCCACGGGGTCCACGAGGTCCTCGTGCCACGGGGTGTCGGTGGTGCCGATCACCCAGTAGCGCGACCACGGGATGATGAACAGCACCGACTTCTCGGTCTGCAGGATCAGCCCGACCTTGCCGCGGATCCGCTCGCGCGGCACCACGATGTGGATGCCCTTGGACGCGAGCACCCGCAGGCCGCCCTCGCTGCCGGCCAGCGCCTCCGTCTTCTCCGTCCACACGCCGGTCGCGTTGACCACGTGCCGGGCCCGCACCGTGATGCGACGCCCGGTCTCCAGGTCGACGACGACGGCGCCGTTCACCGTGCCCGTCGCCGTCTGCGTCAGCTCGACCACCTGGGTGCGGCTCGCCGCGTGCGCCCCGTACCCGGCGGCCGTGCGCACCAGCGTCATGACCAGGCGGGCGTCGTCGACCGACGCGTCCCAGTACTGGACGGCACCGATGGCGGCGTCGTGCGCGAGGTCGGGGAACTTGCGGGACATCTGGCTGCGCGTCAGGTGCCGGTGGATCGGCATGGCGCGCTTGCCCGGGGCCAGGCTCGCGAGCGTGTCGTACAGCGCGATACCGGCGCCCACGTAGGCGCGCTCCCACAACCGGTGCTCCAGCGGGTACAGGAACGCCACGGGCTTGACCAGGTGCGGGGCGAGCTCGCGCAGCAGCAGGTCGCGCTCGGTCAGGGCCTCGTGCACCAGGTTGAAGTCGAGCATCTGCAGGTAGCGCAGGCCGCCGTGCACCAGCTTGGAGCTACGGCTCGACGTCCCGGACGCCCAGTCCTGCGCCTCGACGATGCCCGTGGACAGGCCGCGGGTCACGGCGTCGAGCGCGATGCCTGCACCGGTGACGCCACCGCCCACCACGAGGACGTCGAGCTCTCCGCTCGGGCTGGTGGACGCGTCCAGGGCCGCCAGGGCCTGGTTCCGCGACTCGAGGGTGAGTCGGGTGGTGGCCATGGGCGGACTCCTCTCGGCGAGATGTATGGCTAACGTCACACCCGCACCACAGGTCCGCAACCTCAGCGGACGTGCACCGCGGCGGGCACTCTGGCCTGGGACGAGAGCCTGAGCCGTACAGTGACGCCGTGCCCGCCGTCCTGCGCCCCGCCCTGCCCGCCGACGTCCGCTCCGTGCGGTCCCTCGTCGAGCCGTACGCGCAGCGGCGGATCCTCCTGGCCAAGGAGCTCGTCGGCTACTACGAGGCCGTGCAGGAGTTCCTCGTGGCCGAGGTCGACGGCGTCGTCGTCGGGTGCGGCGCCCTGCACGTGATGTGGGACGACCTCGCCGAGATCCGCACCCTCGCAGTTCACCCGGAGCACCTGGGCACCGGCGTCGGGCACCGGCTCGTCAGCGCCCTCGTGGAGCGCGCCCGGGAGTTCGGCCTGCAGCGCGTGTTCTGCCTGACCTTCGAGGTCGACTTCTTCCAGCGGCAGGGCTTCGTCGCCATCGACGGCACGCCCGTGGCCCCCGACGTCTACGCCGAGCTGCTGCGCTCGCACGACGACGGCGTCGCCGAGTTCCTCGACCTCGCCCGCGTGAAGCCCAACACCCTGGGGAACACGCGCATGCTGCTCACGCTCTGAGGCGTCCTTTCCGCGCCCGGAAGCCCGGCTCCCGGCGCCTTGGGTTTCTCTTTACCTGATGCAGTCCGGCACCGTGGAGGCAGGGAGACGGCCTCGACGTCGAGGCACCCGTTCGGGCAACGAGCCCCCTGTCTCCCAGCGGACCCGAGAAGGATCGGGACCCGCGAACGGCAGTGCCTGGAGGGTGTGATCGCGATGCGGCGGCACATAGCCAACGCTCATGTTCTCTCGAAGCGCGCGGTGGCCCTGGTCGCCGCCTTCGTCGTCGTCCTCGTGACGGCCGGACTCGCCCGGGGGGCGGCTGCGGAGCAGTACCCCTCCGAGCCGGCCGCGATGGGGACGCTCGCCTCGGCCGTGACGGTGCTGGGCATCGTCGTGGTCCTCGTCGCGATCGCGGCGGGGCTCGCGGTGTCCATGTGGCGGCCGGTGCGCGGCGACTGACGACGGCGGGTGGTGGTCGAGGGCAGCCGGTGGCTGAGCCCGTCGAGACCACCACCCCCCGTCACTCGCGGGGCAGGTGGTAGCGCCCGTCGGGCGCCTGCTCGACGAGCCCGTCCTCGACCAGCCCGGCGAGGCACCGCGTGACCTGCGCGGGGTCCGCCCCCGCGCCGACGCTCGCGTCGACCGCCGCACGCGGCAGGTCGTCCGCGGCCCGGAGCGCCGCCATGATGCGGCCCCGGCACTGCCGGTCCGTGCCGTGCCAGGCCTGCGTCCGACGCCGGTGCGCGTGCTCGTCGGCGGGGTAGCCCTCGGCGCGCCAGCGGCACAGGTCCGCGACCGGGCACGCCCCGCACCGGGGGCTGCGCGCCGTGCACACGAGCGCGCCGAGCTCCATCGACGCCGCAGCCCACAGGGCCGCCGCGGCGTCGTCGTCGGGAACGATCGCGGTCGCGACGGCGCGCTCGGCCGCCGTCGGGTGGGGCGCCGGCAGCGCGACGCCCGTGACGGCGCGGGCCAGCACCCGGCGCACGTTGGTGTCGACCACCACGGAGCGGCGGCCGAACGCGAACGCGCGCACCGCCGCCGCCGTGTACTCCCCGATCCCGGGCAGGGCACGAAGCGCCGCCTCGTCGTCGGGCACCTGGCCGCCGTGCCGCTCGACGACCGCCCGCGCGCACTCCTGCAGCCGCAGCGCGCGGCGCGGGTAGCCCAGGCGGTCCCAGGCGCGCAGCACGTCGGCCGTGCTCGCGGCGACCAGGTCCGTGGCGGTGGGCCAGCGCTCCATCCAGGCCCGCCAGGCGGGCTCGACGCGCGCCACAGGCGTCTGCTGCAGCATCACCTCGGACACGAGCACGCCCCACGCGGTCCGGTCGCCGGCCCGCCAGGGCAGGTCACGCCGGGCGTCGCCGAACCAGGCGATGACGCGCGCGACCCCGCCCTCACCGTCGTCCGGTCCAGGGCGCGCCATACCCCGCGCTGCCCCGGGCACGAGCGAGCCCCCCTCCCGCATGCCCGTGCCAGCGCTGCCTCCGCGCCGCGCTGGCACGGACACGGCAGGGGGCACGGGGGTGGGGCTGGGCACCGCGACACCGTAGCCCGTGGCGCGGGGCGGACGACCGCGGCGCGGCTCAGACGGCGGCAGGCGCCGACGTCGTAACTTGGGCCGCGACCGCCCGAACGACCGGAGGAACCCGTGACGCCCGCCGACAGCGACCGCCCCACCCACGGCACCGCGCCGCGCGCGACCGCGGGCCGGCAGGGGTCGCGGGACGGCGGCGACCGGCGGGTTCCCGCCGCCTCGCGCGCCGAGGCGCCGACGACGACGCGGGCGGCCGGCGGGGGAGCGCAGCAGCGTGCTGGCGGGAGCCCGCGGGGCGCGTCGGCTGGCGGCGACGAGCGGCGCTCGGGCGCTCGCGGCTCGGGTTCGCCCCGACCGGGCGGGTCGCCCCGACCGGGCGGGTCGCCCCGACCGGGCGCGAACGGTGCCGGACCGAACCGCGCCGGCGCGAACCGCCCCGGCGCGAACGGCCCCCGCAACAGCCGCCCCGCCCCCGGCCGGCCCCAGCCGCGGCCGGGCCGGTCGCACACCGGCGCCGTGCTGCTCGTGACCGTGCTCGCCGTGCTCGTGGGGATCGGCGTCGCCCTCGGTGCCGGCCTCGGCGCGGGCGTCCACTGGGTGCGCGACCTGCTCCCCGACCGCGTCCCGAGCCTCACAGCGGACAAGGTGGCGGCTCCGAGCCCGGCGGCCGTCGGCGGGCCCAGCCAGCCGTGCCCGGCCACCAGCGTGACGCTCCTGGCGACGCCGTCGGCCAGCAGCATCGAGGTGGGCCAGGGCCTCACCTTCCAGGTCTCCGTGACGAACTCGGGCCGCCGGCCGTGCCTGGTCGACGGCGGCGACGGGAACCGTCAGCTCCAGGTCAGCAACGCCCACGGCGACGTCGTGTGGACCAGCGCGCACTGCACCAGCGGCGCGCGCGACCTGCTGCTCGGCCCGGGAGACGCGGACAGCCGCACGTTCCAGTGGTCGGGGAAGACGTCGGCGAAGGGCGCCTGCTCGACGGGTCAGCCCACGCTGGAGCCCGGCACCTACACCGTGCAGGCGCTGCTCGCGGCGGTGCCGGAGGCGAAGAGCGCGCCGGTCAGCATCACGGTCACGGCGCCGCCGGAGCCGTCCCCGTCGCCCGACGCCTCGGCCGGCGAGACGCCGTCGGACCACCCGGACGCCCCCGCCACGGAGACTCCCTCCGACCACCCCGACGCCCCGGCGAGCCCGCCGGCGAACGCCTCGGCGACGGACGGCGCGACGGACGCCCCGCTCGACTGAGCGGCTGAGCAGCGTCAGCCAGGGTCAGACGTAGCGCTCCAGGATGCTCGACTCCGCGAGCCGCGACAGGCCCTCGCGCACCGCGCGGGCGCGCTGCTCGCCGACGCCGTCGACGGCCAGGAGGTCGTCCACCGACGCCGCGAGCAGCTTCTGCAGGCCGCCGAAGTGGGCCACGAGCCGGTCGATGATCGCCCCGGGCAGGCGCGGCACCTTGGACAGCAGCCGGTAGCCGTGCGGCGCGACGGCGGCGTCGAGCGCGATGCCCGCCCCCGGCAGGTCGAGCACGCGGCCGATCTGCCCCAGGTCGAGCAGCTGGCTGGAGTCGAGGTCGCCCAGCGAGGCCTGCACGTCGGCGAACGACTTGCCGCTGCGCTCGAGGTCCACGTAGTCGCGCACCACGAACTCGCGGTCGGAGCCGATGCCGCCGATGAGCTCGTCGAGCTGGAGGGCCAGCAGGCGGCCGTCGACGCCGAGCTCGATGACGTAGCCGGCGATCTCCTCGGAGATGCGGCGCACCATCTCCAGGCGCTGCACCACGGAGCAGACGTCGCGCACGGTGACCAGGTCCTCGATCTCCAGCGCGGAGAGCGTGCCGGACACCTCGTCGAGGCGGGCGCGGTAGCGCTCGAGGGTGGCGAGGGCCTGGTTGGCGCGGCCCATGATCGTGTCCGAGCCCTCGAGCACGTGGCGGGCGTCGCCGACGTAGAGGGCGACGATGCGCATCGACTGCGACACGGAGATGACGGGGAACCCGCTCTGCTTGGCGACGCGCTCGGCGGTGCGGTGGCGGGTGCCGGACTCGCTGGTCTCGATGGTCGGGTCGGGCAGCAGCTGCACGGCGGCGCGGCGGATGCGCATCGCGTCACGGTCGAGCACCACGGCGCCGTCCATCTTCGACAGCTCGCGCAGGCGGGTGGCGGAGAACGCGACGTCGAGCACGAAGCCGCCGGAGCACATCTCCTCGACGGTCTTGTCGAGGCCCAGCACGATGAGAGCGCCAGTGCGGCCGCGCAGGATGCGCTCCAGCCCGTCGCGCAGCTCGGTTCCGGGCGCGACGGCAGCCAGGGTCTCCCTCAGGAGGTCGTCCTGGTGGGCGGGGGTTGATGCCACGGATCGATCCTAGAGGTCGGTCGGGGAAACAGTCTCCGGGTAAGGGGTCATCGTCCGGATCGGCCCAGTCCGGCGGCGCCGACCGCCTCGGCGACGTGCGCCGCCTCGATCAGCTGGAGGCCGCGGGCGCTCTTCGCCGTCGTCGCGTCGCGCGTGCCCACGGGCACGACGGCGCGCGTGAAGCCGAGCCGTGCGGCCTCGGAGAGCCGCCGGTCCAGGCCGGTGACGGGCCGGACGTCGCCCGCGAGGCCGACCTCGCCGAACGCGACGGTGCCCGCGGGCAGCGCGTCGCCCGTCCAGGCGGACACGATGGCGAGCGCGGCCGCGAGGTCGGCGGCGGGCTCGCCGGCCCGGGCGCCGCCCACGGTGGACAGGTAGACGTCCTGGTTGGCGACGTGCAGCGACGCGTGCCGGTGCAGCACGGCGAGCACCTGCGCGAGGCGCGAGGAGTCCATGCCGTTGGTGGTGCGCCGCGGGTTGGGCAGCGCCGACGGCGCCACGAGCGACTGGATCTCCAGGGCCATGGGCCGCCGCCCCTCGAGCGTCACGGTGACGCACGACCCGGGCACGCCCGCGCCCAGGTGGGACAGGAACAGCCCGCTGGGGTCGGTGAGCCCGGCGATGCCGCGCTCGGTGAGCTCGAAGCAGCCCACCTCGTCGGTGGGGCCGAACCGGTTCTTGACGGCGCGCACCATGCGCAGCCGCGAGTGGCGGTCGCCCTCGAACTGGCACACCACGTCGACCAGGTGCTCCAGGGTGCGCGGGCCCGCCACGGTGCCGTCCTTGGTCACGTGCCCCACGAGCAGCACGGGCACCTGGCGCTCCTTCGCGACGGCGATGAGCGCGGCCGCGACCTCCCGCACCTGCGACACGCCGCCCGCGACGCCGTCGACCTCCGCCGACGCGATGGTCTGCACGGAGTCCACGACAAGGAGCTCCGGCTCGGTCGCCTCGACGTGGCCCAGCACGGTCGCGAGGTCGGTCTCGGCGGCGAGCAGCAGCGACGGCGCGAGGGCGCCCACGCGTTCGGCGCGCAGGCGCACCTGACCGGCCGACTCCTCGCCGGTCACGTAGAGCACGGTGCGCGCACCGCCGTCGGCCCCACGCGCGAACTGCGACGCGACCTCCAGCAGCAGCGTCGACTTGCCCACGCCCGGCTCGCCCGCCAGCAGCACCACCGCACCCGGCACCAGGCCGCCGCCCAGCACCCGGTCGAGCTCGGCCACGCCTGTGGTGGTGGCACGGGCGGCCTCGACGTCGATCTCCGCGATGGGCAGCGCCGCCGACCGTACGGGCGTCACCGCGGCGGTGCGCGGCCCCGCGGCGGCCGGGCCGTCCTCGGCGACCGTGCCCCAGGACTGGCACTCGCCGCAACGGCCCACCCACTTGGCAGTGGTCCACCCGCACTCGGTGCAGCGGTAGGCGGGCCGGGCGGCCTTGGCGGCCGCGGAGCGGCTGCGCGACGACGTCGGGGTGCTCACGGGGGCACGCTATGCGGCGCCACCGACACGGCTCCCCGATGCGGGGCACCTGCGCGTCTACAGCCTGTCGAACAACCTCGGTGGGGTGTGTGGCAGCGTCCTTCTCGGACGTCCCTACGCGGCGTGCGTGAGGGTTCCCACGTCGTCCGGGCTGGTTTCGTCGACGCGGGTGCGTCGGCCAGAGCCTTCCCGTCGGTGGGCGTTGGTGACCTGGCCTCGTGCTTCGGGGTCCAGGACCTGGGAGAGATGGTGCTGTTCGCCCCAGGTGGCGAGGTTGACCGCGGCGTTCAGGTCACGATCGATGACCAGCCCGCATGCCGGGCACTGGTAGGTGCGGTCGGCGAGCGTCAGGTCGTCCTTGGGCTGCCCGCACCCCGAGCAGGTCTTCGAGGACGGGAACCACCTGTCCGCGGTCAGAAGCTGCCCGCCACGCCAGGCCATCTTGTAGGTGATCTGGCGGGCGAGCTGGCCCCAGGCCGCATCCGAGATGGCTGCAGCGAGGTGGTGGTTGGTGAGCATGCCGGTGATGTTGAGGTCTTCGATCACGAGCCGGTCGTGGGTCTTGACCAGCAGGTTGGAGACCTGGTGCAGGAAGTGGTGACGGCGGGCCCGGACCCGCTCATGATGCCGGGCCAGCCGCTTGACGGCAGCCCGCCGGTTGGTCGAGCCCTTGACCTTGCGGGACACGGCCTTCTGCAACCGCCGGGTCGCGGGTTGGGCGGCCCGCAGTGCCCTAGGTGCCGCGTCGATGCGCAGGGTCTGGGTGCCGTCGGCCAGCGCTGCCACGACCGGGGCGTGCAGCCCGCGGTCGACACCCACCCAGCCGGTGTGGTCGCCGTCGCCGCGGGCGGGGTGGCGGGCGGCGGGGTGCAGGTCGGCGGCCTCGACGTTCAACGAGATCCGCCACCGCCCACCACGACGGGTGACGGTCGCGAACAGGATGCGTGCCCGCCCCTGGGCGAGCATGCGCCGTAGCCGGCGGGTGTCGTCGTGGACCTTGATGGCGCCGATGCCGGGCAGCGTGACCGAGCGGGGACCGTTCTGCCCGACCCGGATCGTGGCCCGTACGCCGGCCTTGGTCCTGGAGGTCTTGTTCCGCAGGCGGAACGAACCCCGCTCGTGGTTCTTCTTCTTGAACCTGGGGTGCCCGACCGCACGACCAGCACGTTTGCCGCGTCTCGAGTCGGTCCACGCCTTCAACGCTTTGCCGAGGTCGACGACCGCTTCCTCGAAGACCTGCGCAGAGACCTCCGAGCGCCATGCCAGGCCCGTCACGTCGACCTCGGCAGTGCCGTGGGCGTCGACGACGAAGCGTCGTCCGGCGTCCTCGGTCTTCTTCCACGCGTTGAACGCGTTGATCAGGTCGAACCCCGACCACGGCACCGGCACGGCGGGGTCGTCGACGGCGTTCTTGGCCGCGCGGCGGGCGTTCAGGTGCAGGCGCAGCCCCTGGTTGAACGCGAACCTCGCGGCACCCTCATGCCGGGCCAGCCCGCGCGCCTGTTCCGCGGACGGGTCCGCGGTGAACTGGAACGTGGTGTGCCTGGACACGACGGGGACGCTACCGGCACCCACCGACACAGCTTGGGACGTCAGCCCTGGTCACGAGGACCGATCCCGGGTGAACCACCGCCGCGCCGCGCCCACCCGTCCGGGCAGGCACCCGCCGATGCCGCGGCAGCCCTGGGATCACCCTGCAGATCGTCTCCGGCCCCAGACCCGCAGGCGGGTTCATCGTTCAACCACGCCGGTGGGGGTCGTCGAACGCACCAACGGGTGGATCAACCGGCACCGCAGTCTCGTGCGCCCGTACGAGACCACGCTCCACGCCCACGAAGCCTTCGTCATGCTCTCCCAGATCAGGCTCCTGCTACACCGACTCGATCCCAGACAGCTGCTCCAAAGGCTTTAGGCTGCGAGCACGACCGCCGGAAGGACGCTGATGACCGACGCACAGCCGCCGCGCACGCGCGCCACGAACCGGGCGCCGGCGCGCCCGTCGCCCGCCGTCATCCGCCGCCGGCGCATCGTCGTGCTGTCCGGCGCGGGGCTGGTCGTGGTGGTGGTCGCGCTGGTCACGGCGTTCGGCTGGCCGGGCTACGCCGTCCCGGCGCCGCTGCCCACGCCCACGCACACCGTGACCGCGCCGGCCCCGACGCCCACGATCTCGCCCGTGCCGCGCACGGGCGAGCAGACCGACCTCACCAAGGCCCTGCCCTTGACCGTGCTGGCCCTGGTGGAGCAGAAGCTCGAGAACCTGCCGGCCTGGCAGGACGACGACCAGGCCGTCGAGTCGTGGACCCTCACCTACGCGGACGCCAAGGGCGCCGGCGCCACCACCGTCACGCTGCAGGTGGGCCAGTGGGCGGACGACTCCGCCGCGACGGCGTTCTTCACCGCACAGACGCAGGCCGCCGGTGCGTCCACCAAGTCGGGCGACGTCACGGTGGGCGGCAAGAAGGTGGGCGGCTACGCGCTGGTGCCCGCCGGCGACAAGTCCGTGCTCTGGTGGCGCAACGGGACCGTGGTGCTGCGGGCGCAGGGCCCGGAGGCCGTGGTCCAGCAGTTCTACTCGGCATATCCCCTCTGAGCCCGCTGGGCTACCTTTCCTCCGTGAGCACCAGGAGCACCGTGAACATCAGGGACGTCCGCCTCGCGATCCTGGGCACCGGAAACATGGGCGAGGCCGTGCTGGCCGGCGCCCTGCGTGCCGGCATCACCCCCGCGCACGCCACCGCCACCGCCCGGCGCCCCGAGCGGGCCGCCGCCCTCGAGGAGCGGTTCAGGTGCGCCACCACGGCCGACAACGTCGCCGCGGTCCGTGACGCCGACGTCGTCGTGGTCGCCGTCAAGCCCAAGGACGTCGCCGCGCTGCTCACGCAGGTGGGCGACGCGCTGGCGCCCGGCACCGTCGTCGTGAGCGTCGCGGCGGGCCTGTCGGCCTCGTTCTTCGAGGACCGCCTGCACCCCCGCCAGCCCGTCGTCCGGGTCATGCCGAACACGCCCGCCGCGATCGGCGCGGGCATGTCGGCGCTGAGCCGCGGCACCACAGCGTCCGACGACGACGTCGCCCTGGTCCAGGAGATCCTGTCCGGGACCGGGCAGGTGGTCGAGGTGCCCGAGGCCTACCAGGCGGCCGCCGGCGCCCTCGCCGGGTCGGGCCCCGCGTACATGTTCTACGTCGTCGACGCGCTCGCGGAGGCCGGCGTCGCCGTCGGGCTGACGCGGGCGATGTCCACGCAGCTGGCCGTGCAGACCATGCTCGGGTCGGCCCGCCTGCTCGCCGAGACGGGGGAGCACCCCGCGCTCGCGCGCGAGCGCGTGAGCTCCCCGGGCGGCACCACGGTGCAGGGCCTGCGAGCGCTCGACGAGGCCGGCGTGCGCGCCGCGTTCATCGCCGCCGTCGAGGCCGCGCGCGACCGCACGCTGGAGATCGCCGCCGAGCTGGGCGGCTGAGGTGCCCGTGAAACGCCCGCCCGCGATGGCCGACGTCGCGGCGCGCGCCGGGGTGTCCCACCAGACCGTGTCGCGGGTGCTCAACGCGCACCCGAGCGTGCGGCCGGAGACGCGCGAGCGCGTGCTGGCGGCGATCGCGGAGCTCGGCTACCGCCGCAACAGCGCGGCGCGCGCGCTCGTCACGGCACGGTCCGCGACGGTGGGCGTGCTGACGGTCGGCAGCGCGCACTTCGGGCCCGCCAGCACGGTGCTGGCCACCGAGGCGGCGCTGCGCAACGAGGGCTACTTCGTGTCGACCAGCTCGCTCGCCGGGTACGACTCGCGCTCGGCCGCGGAGGCGCTCGGGCGCCTGGTGGACCAGGGCGTCGACGGCGTCGTGGCGGTCGCCCCGCTCGACGACGTGGCCCGGGCGATCGACGACGTCGCGCCGCCGTGCCCCGTGGTGGTCGTGGCCGCGCGCCAGGACATCCCGGCGACGGTGCACGAGCAGTACGTCTACGTGGACCAGCGCCGCGGCGCGCAGCTCGCGACGGAGCACCTGCTGGACCTGGGGCACACGCACCTGGTGCACCTCGCGGGGCCCGCCGGGTGGTTCGACGCGTCCGAGCGCACGGCCGCCTTCCTGGCCGCCACCGCGGCGCGCGGCGCGCGGGCCGACGTCGTGGACGCCGAGGGCTGGTCGGCGCGCAGCGGGTACGAGCTGGGGCTGCGCCTCGCCGACGCGGCCCGCGAGCCCGGCGGCCCGACGGCCTTCTTCGCCTCCAACGACCTCATCGCCATGGGCCTGCTGCGCGCCTTGTGGGAGCGCGGCCTGAGCGTGCCCGGCGACGTGTCGGTGGTCGGGTTCGACGACATCGAGGGCGCCGGCTACCTGGTGCCCGCGCTGACCACGGTGCGGCAGCCCTTCGAGGCCGTGGGCCGTGCGGCGGTGCGCGCTCTGCTGGACGAGTGGGCGTCGCCGGGCGCCGGCGACGGGTCGCGCGTGGCCGCCGTGATCGCCCCCGAGCTGGTGGTGCGGGGCAGCACCGCGCAGGTCACGCCAGCGCGCTGAGCCTCGGTAGGTAGCAAGGGGATGTGAGCGCTAACATTCTTCCTGTGATCAGGGACGAAGACGTGAGCCCCCTGCGCGACGCCGTGGTCGCTGGACGCACCACCCTCGGCATCGAGCTCGGGTCCACCAACATCAAGGCCTGCCTCGTCGGGCCGGACCAGGCGACGCTCGCCGTCGGCAGCCACACGTGGGAGAACCAGTTCGTCGACCGCGTGTGGACGTACTCGCTCGAGGCGGTGCACGAGGGCCTGGCGGCCGCGTTCGCCGCGCTGGCGTCCGACGTGCGCGAGCGCTACGGCGTCGGGCTGAGGACGGTCGGCGGCCTGGGCGTGTCGGCGATGATGCACGGCTACCTCGCCTTCGACGCCGCCGACCACCTGCTGGTGCCGTTCCGCACGTGGCGCAACACGTCCACCGGCCCGGCCGCCGCGGAGCTGACCGAGGCGCTCGGGTTCAACATCCCGCTGCGCTGGTCGGTCGCCCACCTGTACCAGGCGGTCGTCGACGCCGAGCCGCACGTGCCCGACGTGGCCTCGCTGACCACCCTCGCCGGCTACGTGCACCTGCTGCTGACGGGCGAGCGCGTGCTCGGCGTCGGCGACGCCTCGGGCGTCTTCCCGGTCGACGCCGCCACGGGCGACTACGACGCCGCGATGCTGGCCACCTTCGACTCGCTGGCCGCCCAGCGCGGGTTCACCACCCCACTGCGCGACCTGCTGCCCGCCGTCCTGCCCGCCGGCGCCACCGCCGGCCACCTGACCGCCGCGGGCGCCGCGCTGCTCGACCCGACCGGCGCCCTCCAGCCCGGCGTGCCCCTGTGCCCGCCCGAGGGCGACGCCGGCACCGGCATGGTCGCCACCAACGCCGTCGCGCCGCGCACCGGCAACGTCTCGGCCGGCACCAGCATCTTCGCGATGGTGGTGCTGGAGCGTGCCCTGGCCCGTGTGCACGAGGAGATCGACGTCGTCACGACGCCGTCGGGCGACCCCGTGGCGATGGTGCACTGCAACAACGGCTCCTCGGAGCTCGGGGCCTGGGCGGGCGTGTTCGGCCAGTTCGCGCGGGCGATCGGGTCGGACGCCGACCAGGACGCCGTGTTCGCCGCGCTGCTCGGCGCCGCGCTGGAGGGCGCGCCCGACGGCGGCGGCCTGCTCGCGTACAACTACCTGTCGGGCGAGACCATCACGGGCCTGGACGAGGGCCGCCCGATGATCGTCCGCACGCCGGGCTCCACGCTGGACCTCGCCAACTTCGCGCGCACCCAGCTCTACGGCGTGTTCGCCACCCTCGCGCTCGGCATGCGCACGCTCGCGGCTGAGGGCGTCGAGGTCGACGCGCTGCTCGCCCACGGCGGCCTGTTCCGCACCGCGGGCGTGGCCCAGCGCCTGCTCGCGGCGGCCGTCGGCGCGCCCGTGGCCGTCGCGTCCACGGCGGGGGAGGGCGGCGCCTGGGGCGTCGCCGTGCTCGCCGCCTACACCGTCGCCGTCGCCGGCGGCGAGTCCCGCACGCTCGCCGCGTGGCTCGACGAGCAGGTGTTCGCCCAGGCGGAGACCGTCGTCGCGGCCCCTGACCCCGCCGACGTCGCCGGCATGGCGGCCTACCTCGAGACCTACACCGCCGGCCTGGCCGTGCAGCACGCCGCCGTCGCGGCCATCCACTGAGAGAGAGCAGCATCCATGAGCATCCCCGCGCACCTGCGTGCCGACATCGACGCCGCCAAGGAGCGCGTCGCCGCGCTGCACGCCGAGCTGCCCCGCTGGGAGCTGGTCGTGTGGACGGCCGGGAACGTGTCCGAGCGCGTCGGTGACTACGTCGTCATCAAGCCCTCGGGCGTGTCGTACGACGAGCTCACGCCCGAGGCGATGGTGGTGTGCGACCTGGACGGCACGCTCGTCGAGGGCGACCGCTCGCCGTCGTCGGACACCGCCGCGCACGCGTACGTGTACCGCCACATGGACCACGTGGGCGGCGTCGTGCACACGCACTCCACCTACGCGGCCGCCTGGGCGGCCCGGGGCGAGGAGATCCCCTGCGTGCTCACGATGATGGCCGACGAGTTCGGCGGGCCGGTGCCCGTCGGGCCGTTCGCGATCATCGGCGACGACTCCATTGGCCGCGGCATCGTCGAGACGCTGTCCGGCCACCGCAGCCCCGCCGTGCTGATGCAGAACCACGGCCCGTTCACCATCGGCCGCGACGCGCGCTCCGCCGTCAAGGCCGCCGTGCTGCTCGAGGAGGTGGCGCGGGCCGTGCACGTCTCGCGACAGCTCGGCGAGCCCCTGCCGATCCCGCAGGACGCGATCGACTCCCTCTACAACCGCTACCAGAACGTCTACGGCCAGCACTGACGCTGGCGCCGTCCAAGGAGAGACACGACATGACCAAGGCCTACGCCGACCGTGAGATCTGGTTCTTCACCGGCTCGCAGGACCTGTACGGCGAGGAGACCCTCCGTCAGGTGGCCGAGCAGTCCCAGGAGGTGGCGCGTCAGCTCGACGCCGCGGCCGACGTTCCCGCGACCATCGTGTGGAAGCCGGTGCTCAAGGACTCCGCCTCGATCCGCCGGGCCATGCTCGACGCGAACGCCGACGACCGCGTGCTCGGCGTCATCACGTGGATGCACACGTTCTCCCCGGCGAAGATGTGGATCGCCGGCCTCGACGCGCTGCGCAAGCCGCTGCTGCACCTGCACACGCAGGCCGACGTCGAGCTGCCGTGGGACACCATCGACTTCGACTTCATGAACCTCAACCAGGCCGCGCACGGCGACCGCGAGTACGCGTACATCGCGTCCCGCCTGGGCGTCGCGCGCACCACCGTGGTGGGGCACGTGTCGAACCCGGCGGTGCAGAAGCGCGTCGGCACGTGGATCCGCGGCGCGGCCGGCTGGGCCGCCACGCACGAGCTCCGCCTGGTGCGCTTCGGCGACAACATGCGCAACGTCGCCGTGACCGAGGGCGACAAGACCGAGGCCGAGCTGCGGTTCGGCGTCTCGGTCAACACGTGGGGCGTGAACGACCTGGTCGCGGCCGTGGACGCCGTGTCCGACGCCGACGTCGACGCCCTGGTCGCCGAGTACGAGTCGCTCTACGACGTGGTGCCCGAGCTCTGCAAGGGCGGCGAGCGGCACGAGTCGCTGCGCTACGCCGCCCGCCAGGAGATCGCCCTGCTCTCGTTCCTGGAGTCGGTGGGCGCCAAGGCGTTCACCACCAACTTCGAGGACCTGGGCGACCTGCGCCAGCTGCCCGGCCTGGCCGTCCAGCGCCTCATGGCCGCCGGCTACGGGTTCGGCGCCGAGGGCGACTGGAAGACGGCCGTGCTGGTCCGGGCAGCCAAGGTCATGGGCGAGGGGCTGCCTGGCGGCGCCTCCCTCATGGAGGACTACACGTACGACCTCACGCCGGGCGAGGAGCTCATCCTCGGCGCCCACATGCTCGAGATCTGCCCGTCCCTCACGACGACGAAGCCCCGCGTGGAGATCCACCCGCTCGGCATCGGCGGCAAGGAGGACCCGGTGCGCATGGTGTTCGACGCCGACGCCGTCGAGGGGGCCGTCGTCGTGTCGCTGGCCGACATGCGCGACCGGTTCCGCCTCACCGCGAACGTCGTCGACGTCGTGCCGCCCACGGCCGCCCTGCCGAACCTGCCGGTGGCGCGTGCCGTGTGGAAGCCGCGCCCGTCGTTCGACGTGTCGGCCGAGGCCTGGCTGACCGCCGGCGGCGCGCACCACACGGTCATGTCGACCGCCGCCGGGGTGGAGGCGTTCGAGGTGTTCGCCGAGATCGCGGGCGTGGAGCTGCTCGTCATCGACGAGTCGACCACGCGCCGCGGGTTCGCCGACCAGGTCAAGTGGAACAAGGCGTACTACCGCCTGGCACAGGGGATCTGAGAGTCCGCACGCCGGGCGCCCTCGCGGGCGCCCGGCGGCTGCGGTCAGGCCGACGCGACGGTCGAGCCCCGCACGACGAGGCGGGGCTCGACCGACTCGACGCCGGGAGCGTCGGTGCCGTCCAGGGCGGCGAAGAGGCGCTCGGCCGACCGGCGGCCCATGGTCTCGAACTGCATGTCGATGCTGGTGAGCGTGGGGCGCGCGCCCGACGTCATCGGCTCCCAGTTGTCGAACCCGATGACGGCGACGTCGTCGGGGACCCGGATGCCGCGGTCGCGCAGCAGGTCGAGCACGCCGCGGGCGACCTGGTCGCTGCCGCAGACGACCGCGTCGAACGGCGCACCCTCGTCGAGCAGCACGCCGGCGGCCGCACGGCCCCACGCCTCCGACCACGACCCGTACCGGACGCGGCCTACCGGCTCGAGACCCGCGGCGGCGAGCGCGGCGGCAGCACCGGCGGCGCGGTCGCGGGCGGCGGCGTAGGTGACGTCGCCGGAGATGTGCGCGATGCGGCGGCGCCCCGTGGCGAGCAGGTGCTCGACGGCGATGCTGCCGGCGCGGACGTTGTCGGCGACGACCGAGGCGTCGGCGTCATGGTCGGACGGGGCGTAGGTGTAGACGACGGGGACGGGGACCTTCTGCCCCAGGGAAGGCCGGGGGTCCGTCTTCGACCCGACCACGATGAGGCCGTCGATGCGCCGGCCGAGCAGCACGCGCAGGTGGTACTGCTCCCGGATCGCGTCGTCGCGGGCGTCGCACAGGAGCACCGACGTCTGCCCGGCGCCGAAGGCGTCCTCGGCCCCCATGAGGATGGGGAGCGAGAAGCGGCCGTCGAGGTCGTTGGTCAGAAGGCCGACGGTGCCGGAGGTGCCCGCCAGGATCGACTGGGCCAGCGTGTTCGGCGTGAAGCCGAGCCGTTCGGCGACGTCGACGACGCGGCGCCGCGTCTCCTCGTTGACCTGGTCCTTCCCGTTGAGGGCCTTCGAAGCCGTCGCCACGGAGACGCCCGCCAGTGCGGCGACGTCGCGCAGGGTGACCTTCCGTGGACGGGCCGTCGTCGTCATGCCGAAAACCTTCTCACAACAGGCAGGTTGCACGCCACAGGGTGGCCCTGTTAGCGTGCGCGAAAAGGGTTTCGGTACGTTTCGAGCGAAGGGGCTCGAGCCGCGGCCCGACGGGAGCATCGATGAAGATCCGTCACCTCGCATCACTGGCTGCGGTCGCCGTCGGCGCGCTCGCACTGACCGCCTGCTCGGGCGGGGGCCCGGCGGCCTCGTCCGGGGGAGCGTCGGGCGGCGGCGACACGCTGACCGTCTGGCACTACTTCACCGACCCGCAGCAGGTGAAGCTGATGGACGAGTACAAGACCAAGTTCGAGACCGACCACCAGGGCGCGAAGGTCGACAACGTCTTCGTTCCCTACGACCAGCTCAACTCGAAGCTGATCTCGTCGGCCGGCGCCGGCAAGGGCCCGGACGTCGTGGTGTTCAACGGCGCGGACGCGGCCACGCTCACGCTCGGCGGCGTGCTCGCCCCCATGGACAAGTACTGGGACTCGTTCGCCGACAAGGACAAGTTCCCCGAGGGCACCACCCAGGTGATCAACGGGAAGCTCTACGCCGCGCAGGGCTACGTCAACGTGCTGGGCCTCTGGTACAACAAGGACATCCTGGACAAGATCGGCGTCCAGCCGCCCACCACCATGGACGAGCTCGAGGCGGACATGGCCAAGGCCAAGGCCGCCGGCTTCGGGGGCATCACGCTCTCCGGCCTGCCCAACTCGCAGGGCGAGTGGCAGGCCTACCCGTGGCTGACCGAGGCCGGGTTCTCCTACCAGAAGCCGGACGCCAGCGCCCTCCACGACGGGCTGAACCGGATCAAGAAGTGGGTCGACAACGGCTGGCTGCCGCAGCAGGCCGCCACGTGGGACCAGACGGTCCCGTTCCAGCAGTTCGCCGCCGGCAAGTTCGCCTTCGCCGAGAACGGCAACTGGCAGCAGGGCACCGCCAAGGCCGACGCGAAGTTCGAGTACGGCGTCGTCCCGCTGCCCGTGGGCAGCGAGGGCAAGGTCTACCTCGGTGGCGAGGGCGAGGGCATCGGCGCCTTCAGCAAGAACCAGGACCTCGCCTGGGAGTACCTGAAGGACACGTACTACGACAAGGACGGCGAGCTGCTCGCCCCGAAGCTCGTGGGCTCGCTGCCCGCCCGCACCGACGCCGCGCAGGACTCGTCCGTGACGTCGAACGCGCTGCTCAAGGCCTTCGCCGACACGATCGCGAAGTCCGGCGCCACCTACCCCGACGGCGTCGTGCCGCCCAAGGCGGTCGCCGACGTGCAGCTCGCCGGCGGCCAGGCGTTCTCGGCCGTCATCGGCGGCCAGAAGTCGCCGGCTGACGCAGCGAACGGTGCGATCACCTCGCTCAAGGGTCTGCTGGGCTGATGCAGGCCACCACCGTCCGAGCCGGCGCCGCGGTCTCCGCGGCGCCGGCGTCGGCCGCGGGTCGCGTCAATCGCGTGCGCCGCGGCGATGTCACGACCCGCCATCGGTGGGCCTTCCTGCTCCCTGGCGCCGTCCTCATGGGCGTGCTGGGGCTCTTCCCCCTCTTCCAGCTCGTCTGGATGAGCCTGCACGACGTCACGCAGGCGACCATCAACGCCCCGACCTGGGCCTGGGCGGGGCTGCACAACTTCGCCGCCGGGTTCACGTCGGGCAACAGCTGGCCCGCGCTGGGCCGCACGCTCGTCGTGGTGCTGGTGGTGACCGTGCTGGGCATGGCGGCGGGCTTCGCCGCCGCGGTCGCGCTGCGCACGTCCGGGCGCTGGTCCGGGTTCCTGCTCGGCCTCATGGTGTTCGTGTGGGCGCTCCCGCCGGTCGTCAACGGCTCGGTCTGGAAGTTCCTGCTCGGTGACGACGGCCTGGTCAACACGGTGCTGCACGGCCTCGGGGTGTCCCAGCCGCTGCCGTTCCTGTACGACCCGACCTGGTCGCTCTTCTCCGTCGCCTTCGTCGGAGCGATTGCCGTCATCCCGTTCAACGCGCTCGTCTACCGGGCGGCGCTGCTCGCGATCGAGCCCGAGGTCTTCGAGGCGGCGTCGCTCGACGGCGCCAGCAGGTGGGGCGAGGTGCGGCACGTGATGATCCCGAGCGTCCGCGCCACCACCGCCGTGCTGCTGGTCCTCACGATCGTCTACGCGTTCCGCAGCTTCGACTTCATCTACGTCATGACGTACGGCGGACCGGGCACCGCCACCAACACGCTCCCGTTCCTCGGGTTCCTGCAGGCGTTCGCGCAGTACGACTTCGGCCTCGGCGCCGCGACGTCCGTGCTCGCCGTGATCCTCGTGCTCGTCCTGGCCGTCGTGTACGCCCGCAGCATCCGGAAGGAGGAGAAGGACTGATGAACCTCAAGGCCGGCCCCGTGGCCGTGATCGTCAAGGCGTTCTTCACCGCCCTGTACGGCGTCCCGCTCCTGTGGATCGTGCTGACGTCGCTCAAGAAGTCGTCCGACGTCGTCGGCGGCAGCCTGCTCTTCCGCCCCACCACCGCCGCGTACGCGCGGTCGTTCAACGGCGACCTGTTCACCGCCCTCGGCCAGTCCGTGACCATCGCGGTGGGCACGACGGCGCTCGTCCTGCTGGTCGGCGTCCCGGCCGCCTACGGGCTCGCGCGGACGCGCGGCTGGGTCGCGTCGCTCGGGCTCGGGCTGCTCGTGGTGCTGCAGATGCTGCCGCAGACGGCCCAGGTCATCCCGCTGTTCTCCCTGCTGGGCCAGTGGCGGCTGCTCGACAACGTCGGGGGCGTCATCCTCGCCGACGCCGCGCTGCTCGCGCCCTTCGCGACGCTGCTCCTGCGGCCGTTCTTCCGGTCGGTGCCGAGCGCGCTCGAGGAGGCCGGCGCGATCGACGGCGCGGGCGTGGTCCGCACCTTCTGGTCGATCGTGCTGCCGGTGGCGCGCAACGGCGTGCTGACCATCGCCTCGATCACGTTCCTGCTGGCCTGGGGCGAGTTCCTCTACGCCGTCCGGTTCTTCCTGACCCCGAGCAACTACCCGCTGTCGGCGCTGCTGTCGCAGCAGGTCTCCGCGTTCGGGATCGACTGGCCGGGCCTCATGGCGCTCGCCGTGCTCACGTCCCTCCCGATCCTGGCCGTCTTCACCGCCACCTACCGCCTCCTGCGCGACGGGCTCACCGTCGGCGCGGTCAAGTAAAGGACTCACGATGACCGACGACCACGGTCTGCCCTTCTCCCCGTCGGCCGGCCTCTGGAGGCCCCTCGGCCTCGACGACGTCACCATCGAGGGCGGCTTCTGGGGCGAGCGCCAGGCCCTCAACGCCGCCGCGATGATCCCGCACGTCGAGCACTGGCTCGAGCGGCTCGGCTGGACCGGCAACTTCGACGCCGCCGCCGAGGGCCGCCTGCCCGCCGACCGCGCGGGCCGGGAGTTCTCCGACTCCGAGATCTACAAGCTGCTCGAGGGCATGGCGTGGGAGGTCGGCCGCACCGGTGACGCGGACCTGGACGTGCGGTTCGCGGCGCTCGCGGCCCGCGTCGGCGCGGCGCAGGAGCCCGACGGTTACCTCAACACCATGTTCGGCCGCCCGGGCCAGCGCCCTCGCTACTCGGACCTGCAGTGGGGCCACGAGCTCTACTGCTACGGCCACCTGATCCAGGCCGGCGTCGCCCGCGCCCGCACGCGCGGCCTGGATGACCCGTTCGTCCAGACGGTGCTGCGCGCCGCGGACCACGTCTGCGCCCAGTTCGGGCCCGACGGCGACCAGCGCGTGTGCGGGCACCCGGAGGTCGAGACGGCGCTCGCCGAGCTGTTCCGGGTCACGGGGGAGGGCCGCTACCTGGACCAGGCGCAGCTCTTCCTGGACCGCCGCGGCCACGGCGTGCTCGGCGACATCGAGCTCGGCGCCACGTACTTCCAGGACGACGTCCCGGTGCGCGACACCACGGTGTTCGCCGGGCACGCGGTGCGCGCGCTCTATCTCGCGGCCGGCGCGGTCGACGTCGCGGTCGAGACCAAGGACGAGGAGCTGCTCGGCGCCGTCGAGTCGGCCACGCTGCGCACCCTGGCCCGCCGCACCTACCTCACGGGTGGCATGGGCGCCCACCACGAGGGCGAGTCGTTCGGCGTGGATTTCGAGCTGCCGCCGGACCGGTCGTACTCGGAGACGTGCGCGGGCATCGCGTCCGTGATGCTCAACCAGCGGCTGCTGCTGGCCACGGGCGACGCGCGGCACGCCGACGCCGTCGAGCGCACGCTCTACAACGTCGTCGCGACGTCGCCCGCCGCCGACGGGCACGGCTTCTACTACACGAACACGCTCCACCAGCGGGTGCCCGGCCACGTCGTCGCGCCCGACGAGGTGAGCCCGCGCGCGGCGTCGTCCCTGCGTGCGCCGTTCTTCGCCGTGTCCTGCTGCCCGACGAACCTGACCCGCACGTTCGCGACCCTCGCGGCGTACGTCGCGTCGGCGTCCGACGACGCGGTGCAGCTGCACCAGTACGCCCCGGCGACGGTGCGGGCCCGGCTCGAGACCGGCGCCGTGGAGCTCGCCGTCCGCACCGCGTACCCGGTCGAGGGGCGCGTGGAGGTCGAGGTCCGCACGGCCCCGGACGGGCCCTGGAACCTCAGCCTCCGGGTCCCGTCGTGGGCCGAGGGCGCGACCCTCGCCGTCGGCGACGCCGCCCCGGAGCCGGTCGGCAGCGGGTACGTGACGGTGCCCGGCCCGGCGACCGGCACCGTGGTCACGCTCGACCTGCCGGTTGCCCCGCGCTGGACCTTCCCCGACCCGCGCATCGACGCCGTGCGGGGGCAGGTGGCCGTCGAGCGCGGCCCGGTGGTGCTCGCGCTGGAGTCCGTGGACCTGGGCGCCGACGTCGCGTCCGCGCGCGTCCGCACCGACGCCACCCCGCGGGAGGCGGACGGCCGCGTCCAGGTGCCCGTCACCGTGGCGGGCGTGGCCGACGCCGACTGGCCCTACGGCCAGGCGCCCGCCGCGACGTCCGACGAGGAGCGCTGGGTCGACCTGGTCGACTACCACGCGTGGGCGGAGCGCGGCCCCTCGACCATGCGGGTGTGGCTGCCCGTGGGCTGACGGGCGCCGGCGCGCGCCGTGACGGGCCCGGCGTCTACAACGTTGTCTAGTAGGGTGAGCACGCCTGACGACCTGCGACGACGGAGTAGCCCATGGCGGTCACGATGCACGACGTCGCGGCGCGCGCCGGCGTCTCGATCAAGACGGTCTCGAACGTCATCAACGGGTACCCGCACATCCGCCCGACGACGCGCTCGCGCGTCGAGGACGCGATCGAGGCGCTGGGGTACCAGGTCAACGTCGCGGCCCGGAACCTGCGCCAGGGGCGCACGGGGATGATCGGCCTGGCCGTGCCCGAGCTGCGCGTGCCGTACTTCGCGGAGCTCGCGTACTCGGTGATGAACGCGGCCGAGGCGCACGGGCTGGTGCTCCTCATCGAGCAGACCGGCCCGCACGGGGAGCACGAGGGCGAGGTGCTGCGCGGCCCGCGCCGCCGGCTCACCGACGGCCTGCTCTTCTCCCCGGTGGCGATGGACCCCGTGAGCCACCCGGAGCTCGACGTCGACTACCCGCTCGTGCTGCTCGGCGAGCGGGTGTTCGACGCGGGCGTCGACCACGTGACCATGGCGAACGTCGAGGCGGCCCGCGCCGCCACGGAGCACCTGGTCGCGGAGGGCTGCCGGCACATCGCCGTCGTCGGCTACCACGCCGGGGAGGCGATGGGCTCGGCGGCCCTGCGGTTCGAGGGCTACCGGCAGGGGCTGGCCGCGGCCGGCCTGGAGTTCGACCCCCGCCTGGCGGGGGAGGCGGAGCGCTGGGTCCGGGCCACGGGCGCGCAGGCGATGACGCAGGTGCTCGACTCGGGCGCCCCGGTGGACGGCGTGTTCGCGATGAACGACGCGCTCGCGCTCGGCGCCCTGCACGTGCTGCACGCCCGCGGCCTGCGCGTGCCGGAGGACGTCGCCGTCGTCGGGTTCGACGACATCGAGGACGCCGGGTACTCGGAGCCGCCGCTGAGCAGCATCGACCCGGGCCGGGACGAGATCGCGCACCGGGCCGTGGAGCTGCTCGTCGCGCGGATCGCGGGGCACGACGCGGCGCCGCAGCGCGTGATCGCGCCGTACGCGCTCGTGGAGCGCGAGTCCACCCGGCGCGGCTGATCACGGTTCCGTCTCGGCTGCCGACCGCGCCTTGCGTCCTGCGTGTGCATCGTTGTAGAAATGCGCTACAACGATGTACACAGCACCACAGCGACTCAAGGAGGAGTCAGTGTGAGGCGTTTGCTCTACTCACAGAAGGCTGCCCCGTACTTCTTCGTGCTGCCCTTCATCCTGACGTTCGGCATCTTCTGGGCCTTCCCGCTCGGTCGTTCGGTCGTGATGAGCGGACAGAACATCCTGCCTGGTCAGGTCGAGAACGTGGGCTTCCACAACTATGAGCGGCTGTTCGGCGACCGCCTCTTCTGGCTCGCCATGGGCAACTCGCTGCGGTACACCGTGCTCACGCTGGTGCTGCTCATCCCGATCCCGCTGCTGCTCGCCGTGCTGGTGAACTCGCGGATCGGGTCGCCCAAGATCAAGGCGTTCTTCAAGTCCGCGATGTTCGTGCCCGCGCTGACGTCGGTGGTCGTCGCCGGCATCGTGTTCCGGCTCATGTTCTCGGAGTCGTCGACGGCGCTGATGAACCAGATCATCGGGGCGTTCGGCATCGGGCCCACCAAGTGGCTCAAGAACGACCTCACCGGCCTGGCCGCGCTGCTGGTCGTCGCGATGTGGCGGTGGACCGGCGTCAACATGATGTACTTCCTGGCCGGCCTGCAGTCGATCCCCACGGAGTACTACGAGGCCGCGGACATCGACGGCGCGAGCCACTGGCAGAAGTTCCGCTACGTGACGCTGCCGCAGCTGCGACCCACGATCGTGTACGTCCTGACGATCTCCGTCTACGGCGGCATGGCGATGTTCCTCGAGAGCTTCATGCTCTACGGCGGCAACAACTCGCCCGAGAACATCGGCCTGACGATCGTCGGCTACCTGTACCGGCAGGGCATCGAGAAGAACGACCTGGGCTACGCCTCCGCCGTCGGCGTGGTGCTGCTCGTCGTCATCCTCGCGATCAACCTCACCCAGCTCACCCTCAACGGGATGTTCCGCAAGGAGTCGCGATGAGCCGCCGCGCCCCCGTCCTGAGCCCGCGCGACCTCCGGTCGCGCCGGCCCGCCACGATCGGCATGGCCGTCGCGTTCCTCGTGGTCGCGGCGCTCGCGCTGATCCCCTTCTGGGCGATGCTGATCGGCACGTTCCAGGACGGCGACATGCTGATCCGGTACGGCCTCAACCTGGGCCTCGACCCGGCCAACGCGCACGTCCGCAACTACATCATGCTGTTCACGGACTCGGGCCCGTACTTCGGCTGGTTCGCGAACTCGCTGATCCTCACCACCGTCCAGGTGGTCGGCACGCTGCTGGTGAGCTCGTTCGTGGCCTACGGGTTCGCGATGTACGACTTCAAGTTCAAGACGACGCTGTTCATCCTCGTCGTGGTGCTCATGACCATCCCGTTCGAGATGCTCATGCTGCCGCTGTACGTCCAGACGAACGCCATGGGCCTGTCGGACAGCTACGCCGCGATCGTGCTGCCGTTCCTCGCCCAGGCCGGGACGATCTTCTTCTTCCGGCAGTACCTCACGGGCATCCCGCGGGAGATCCTCGAGGCCGGTCGCGTCGACGGCGTGAGCGAGTTCGGCATCTTCTTCCGGCTCGTCGTCCCGCTCATGAAGCCCGCGATCGCCGCCATGGCGATCCTCAACGGCATGGCGAGCTGGAACAACTTCCTGTGGCCGCTGCTGGTGCTGCGCTCGCCGCAGAAGTACACCCTGCCGATCGGTCTCAACACGCTCCTGACGCCGTACGGCAACAACTACTCGCTGCTCATCGTCGGCGCTTTCTTCTCGCTCATCCCCATCCTCCTGCTGTTCCTCGCCTTCCAGCGCTTCTTCATCGAGGGCATGACCGCAGGTTCCGTCAAGGGCTAGCACCACGCGGTGCCGTCCACCAGGCACGGTCCGACCAGATCAAAGGAGATCACCAGCAATGAGGCTCAACCGAGTCCTGACGGCTCTGGCCGTCGCCGCCGCGACCGCCCTGACGGGCGCGTGCGCGCAACCCTCCAACTCCGCACCGTCGGCCAAGTACTCCTCGACCGTCGACCAGAAGGCCGGCGCGAACGCCACCAAGCTCACGCTGTGGACGTTCGTGGAGCTGCACGGCAAGTTCTACGAGACCATGGCCGGGCACTGGAACGAGGAGCACCCGGACAAGCAGGTCAAGCTCGACATCAACGTCATGCCGTACGACGACATGCACAACAAGCTCCAGCTCGCGCTGAACTCCGGCCAGGGTGTGCCGGACCTCGTCGACATCGAGGTCGGCAAGTTCCCGAACTTCACCAAGGGCACGCCGGCGCTCATGGACCTCACCGAGGCCGCCAAGCCCTACGTGAACGACCTGGTCAAGGCCCGCCTCGACCTGTACTCCAAGGACTCCAAGCTGTACGGCCTGGACTTCCACGTCGGCACCACGGTCGCGTACTACAACACCGACCTGCTCGACAAGGCCGGCGTCGACTACAAGTCCATCAAGACGTGGGACGACTACAAGGCCGCGGGCGTGAAGTACCACAAGGCCACGGGCAAGTCGTTCGCCACCGCGGACACCTCCGCGCTGTGGCAGGCCAACCTGCTGCTCGGCCAGCTCGGCGGTGACTACCTCGACGCCAGCGGCAACGTGACCGTCGACTCCGCCAAGATGAAGGAGGCCTTCGGCATCCTCAAGGACATGCAGGACTCGGGCGCGGCGTCGGTGCCGCCGGGTGGCCAGCCCGACACCGAGGAGGCCTACGGCGCGATCAACAAGGGCGACTACGCCGCGATGATCATGCCGTCCTGGTTCATGTCCCGCTTCACCGCCTACATGCCCGACCTCAAGGGCAAGATCGCCATCGCCCCCGCGCCCGTCGTCGACGGCGCCAAGGTCAAGACCGTCGGTGGCGGCGGCACCGGCACGGCCGTCCCGTCGGCCGGCAAGCACAAGGACCTCGCCGCGGAGTTCATCGCCTACGCGAAGCTGTCCAAGGAGGGCAACGTCGAGATCTGGCGCACGCTCGGGTTCGACCCGCTCAACCTGAGCATGTGGAAGGACGACTCGGTCACCAAGGACCCGACCAACGAGTACGTCCAGTACTTCGAGACCAACCCGTTCGACGCCTTCAACGCCGTCAGCGACTCGGTCGGCCTGCTCGTCTCGGCGACCAGCCCCAACATGCCGTCGGTCGGCAACCTGTTCACCACCGAGACGCTGAACAACATGTTCGAGTCCGGCAAGTCGGTGAACGACGCCCTCGCCCAGGCTCAGTCCGACCTGAAGAACGAGCTCGGCCAGTAGCCGAGCCCTCCCCGCCGGACCCGGGCACCGCTGCCCGGGTCCGGCAGCCGGGGGCCTCTCGCCCCTGGCGCCGTCCCCGGCTGCCCCACCGTTCAGGAGCTCTTCCATGCTGTCCGCTTCCGCCACCGTCGACCCGGCGTTCGTCGTCGGCCCCGTCCGCCGCCGCACCTTCGGCTCGTTCGTCGAGCACCTGGGCCGCTGCGTCTACACCGGCATCTACGACCCCGGCCACGCCACCGCCGACGAGGACGGCTTCCGTCAGGACGTCGTCGACCTGGTCAAGGAGCTCGGGGTGACCACCGTGCGCTACCCCGGCGGCAACTTTGTCTCCGGGTACCGCTGGGAGGACGGCATCGGGCCCAAGAGCGAGCGGCCCCGGCGCCTCGACCTGGCCTGGCACTCGACCGAGCCGAACGAGGTGGGGCTCGACGAGTTCATGCGCTGGTGCACCAAGGCCGGCGTCGAGCCGATGATGGCGATCAACCTGGGTACGCGCGGCGTCGCCGAGGCGCTCGACATCCTCGACTACTGCAACATCGCGGGCGGCACCGAGCTCTCCGACAAGCGCCGCAAGAACGGCGCCGAGGAGCCGTACAAGGTCCGCATGTGGTGCCTCGGCAACGAGATGGACGGCCCCTGGCAGACCGGCCACAAGACGGCCCCCGAGTACGCACGGCTCGCCACTGAGACGGCCCGCGCGATGCGCCAGGTCGACCCCGGGCTCGAGCTGGTGGCGTGCGGGTCGTCGTCGTCGGACATGGACACGTTCGGGACGTGGGAGCACACCGTGCTCAGCGAGGCGTACGAGCAGGTCGACTACGTCTCCGCCCACGAGTACTACTACGAGGAGGACGGCGACCTCGCCTCGTTCCTCGGCTCCGGGCACAAGATGAGCAACTTCATCGAGTCCGTCGTCGCCACCGCCGACGCCGCCCGCGCCGCGGGCAAGCACACCAAGCGCATCAACATCTCGTTCGACGAGTGGAACGTCTGGTACCAGAAGGCGACGCCGTCGATGCCGCCGACGGGCGACGACTGGCCGGTCGCGCCGGTGCTGCTGGAGGACACGTACAACGTGGCCGACGCCGTGGTGGTGGGCGACCTGCTCATCACGCTGTTGCGGCACACCGACCGGGTGCACTCGGCGTCCCTGGCCCAGCTCGTCAACGTGATCGCGCCGATCATGACCGAGCCCGGCGGCCGCTCCTGGAAGCAGACGACGTTCCACCCGTTCGCGCTCACGGCCCGCCACGCGCGGGGCGAGGTGCTGCGCGTCGCGGTCCAGTCGCCCACGATGCAGACGGCCAAGCACGGCGAGATCGCCGCGCTCACCGCCGTCGCGACGCACGACGCCGAGACGGGCGAGGTGGTCCTGTTCAGCGCCAACCGCTCCACGGACGAGGCGCTCGAGCTCGCCGTCGACGTGCGCGGCTTCGGCGACCTGCGCGTCGTCGAGGCGGTCACCTACGCGAACGACGACCCGTACTGGCACGCCACGGCCGACGACGACACGTCCGTGCTGCCCGTCCCGAACGCCACCGCAGCCGTCTCCGGCGGCGCGTTCACCATGACGGCGCCCGCCGTGTCCTGGTCGATGGTGCGGTTCGCCCGCGCCTGAGACCCTGCCGGCGGCTGGTCCGCCGATCGCCTCCCGGCCACGCGTCCCGACTTCGGGGCGCGTGGCCGTGGCATGACCGGCCGACACGCCGCGCTCTAGCCCTGTCTCCCCGCCCGAACTTGGACAGCGTTGTCTGTTAACGCTAACATCCGCCCGTGCCCCGGAGGGCAGCGTCGACGACGACGCCAAGCAACCAAGGAGAGACGATGAGGTTTCCGCTGAAGAAGGTGGCCGTGGTCGCGGCCGTCGCCGCGTTCGCGATCCCGCTGTCCGCGTGTTCGGGCAGCGGCCGCGCCGGCACGCACTCGGGTGCGTCCGGCGACCCCGCGGGCAGCCAGCTGGTCGGCGTCGCGATGCCGACCAAGGTCGACCAGCGCTGGATCCAGGACGGCGACAACGTCAAGAAGCAGCTTGAGGCAGCCGGCTACAAGGTCGACCTGGAGTACGCCAACAACGACATCCCCACGCAGGGCCAGCAGCTCGAGACGATGATCACCAAGGGCGCCAAGGTGCTGATCGTCGCCTCGATCGACGGCGGCGCCCTGGGCCAGCAGCTCGACGACGCGAAGGCCGCCGGCGTCAAGGTGATCGCCTACGACCGTCTGCTCACGGGCGACGAGAACGTCGACTACTACGCCACGTTCGACAACTTCAAGGTGGGCGTGCAGCAGGCGAACTCGCTGCTCACCGGCCTCGGGTACCTGGACGCGAGCGGCAACAAGACCGGCAAGACAGGCCCGTGGCACGTCGAGCTGTTCGCCGGCAGCCCGGACGACAACAACGCGACGTTCTTCTTCAACGGCGCCATGTCGGTGCTCAAGCCGCTCATCGACGCGGGGACGCTCGTGGTGACGTCGGGCCAGACGGCGTTCAACCAGACCGCCATCCAGGGCTGGGACCCGGCCACCGCCAAGAAGCGCATGGACGACCTGGTCGCCAAGAGCTACGCCGACGGCAAGACCAAGCTCGACGGCGTCCTGTCGCCCTACGACGGCCTGTCCGACGGCATCATCGCCTCGCTCACGGCCGGCGGCTTCAAGGTGGGCGACGCCGGCTGGCCCGTGATCACGGGCCAGGACGCCGAGGTGGCCAGCGTGAAGCAGCTCATCGCCGGGTCGCAGTACTCGACGATCTTCAAGGACACGCGTGACCTCGCCAAGGAGGCCGTGTCGATGACGGAGGCCGTGCTCAAGGGCACCACGCCGGAGATCAACGACACGAAGAGCTACGACAACGGCAAGAAGGTCGTCCCGACGTTCCTGCTCCAGCCGGTGGTGGTCACCAAGGACAACTACCAGAAGGCGCTGATCGACAGCGGCTACTACACCCCGGACCAGCTCAAGTAGCCCCACCCGACCCACCGACGGCGGGCGCCGCCCCAGGCGGGCTGGCGCCCGCCCCTCCCGAAGGAGGGACGAATGGCCGAGGACACGATCCTCGAGATGCGGTCGATCACGAAGGAGTTCCCGGGCGTCAAGGCGCTCGACGACGTCAACCTCACCGTGGCCCGGGGCGAGGTCCACGCCATCTGCGGCGAGAACGGCGCCGGGAAGTCGACCCTCATGAACGTGCTGTCCGGGGTGTACCCGCACGGCACGTACGACGGCTCGATCGTCTTCGAGGGCGAGGAGTGCCAGTTCGGCTCGATCGTCGACTCGGAGCGCGCGGGCGTCGTGATCATCCACCAGGAGCTGGCGCTGTCGCCGTTCCTGACCATCGCCGAGAACATCTTCATCGGCAACGAGCGCGCGCGGCGCGGCTGGATCAGCTGGACCCGCACCGAGACCGAGGCCGCGACCTACCTGCGCCGCGTCGGCCTGCGCGACAACCCCGCCACCAAGGTGGCCGACATCGGCGTCGGCAAGCAGCAGCTCGTGGAGATCGCCAAGGCGCTCTCCAAGGAGGTCAAGCTGCTGATCCTCGACGAGCCGACGGCGGCACTGAACGACGACGACTCCGGCCACCTGCTCGACCTGATCCTCGAGCTCAAGCGCCAGGGCGTGACGTCGATCCTCATCTCGCACAAGCTCAACGAGATCCGGCGGGTGGCCGACAAGGTCACGATCATCCGCGACGGCCACACCATCGAGACGCTCGACGTCCACGGCCAGGAGGTGACCGAGGAGCGGATCATCCGCGGCATGGTCGGACGCGACATGACGCACCGCTTCCCCGACCACACGCCGACCATCGGCGCCGAGCTGCTGCGCATCGAGGACTGGACGGTGCACCACCCGCTCGACCGCGAGCGCGTCGTGGTCGACCGGGCGAACCTCACCGTGCACGAGGGCGAGATCATCGGCATCGCCGGGCTCATGGGCGCCGGCCGCACCGAGCTCGCGATGAGCGTGTTCGGGCACAGCTGGGGCACGGGCATCTCGGGCACGGTGCACAAGCGCGGTGTCCCCATCGACGTGCGCACGGTCCCCGCGGCGATCCGGCACGGCCTGGCCTACGCCACCGAGGACCGCAAGACCCTGGGGCTCAACCTCATCGAGGACATCGCCCGCAACATCTCGGCAGCGTCGCTGGGGCGGCTCGCCCGCCGCGGCTGGGTCGACCAGAACCGCGAGCACGTCGTCGCCGAGGGCTACCGCGCCGGCATGAACATCAAGGCGCCGTCCGTCTCGGTGCTCACGGGGCAGCTGTCGGGCGGCAACCAGCAGAAGGTCGTGCTGTCCCGGTGGATGGAGACCGACGCGGACGTGCTCATCCTCGACGAGCCCACGCGCGGCATCGACGTCGGCGCCAAGTACGAGATCTACACGATCATCAACTCCCTGGCCGACCAGGGCAAAGGCATCATCGTCATCTCCTCCGAGCTGCCCGAGCTGCTCGGCATCTGCGACCGGATCTACACGCTCTCCGAGGGCGTGATCACGGCCGACGTCGCGCGGGAGGCCGCCACCCCGGAGCAGCTCATGCAGTACATGACCACGGTGAGAGAAGAGGACCACGTATGAGCGCCACCGTCGGCGCACCGACGCCCGACGAGGGCGTGCTGCGCAAGAGCCTGTCGTACCTGAGCGGGCAGCTGCGGCAGGTCGGCCTGTTCGTCGCCTTGATCGTCATCGTCCTGGTGTTCCAGGGCCTGACGCACGGGATCACCCTGAGCCCGCGCAACGTGTCCAACCTCGTGGTGCAGAACTCCTACATCCTGATCCTCGCCATCGGCATGGTCATGGTGATCATCGCCGGGCACATCGACCTGTCGGTGGGCTCCGTGGTGGCCGTGATCGGGGCGCTCGCCGGCGTGCTCAACAACAAGGCGGGCCTGCCCTGGTGGGTCACCGTGATCCTGTGCCTCGTGGCCGGGGCCCTGGTGGGCGCGTGGCAGGGCTTCTGGATCGCGTACTTCAGGATCCCGGCGTTCATCGTGACCCTCGGCGGCATGCTGATGTTCCGCGGGCTCGCCCAGATCATCCTGCGCAACACCCAGATCTCGCCGTTCGACGAGGCGTTCCGCCAGATCGGCGCCGGGTTCCTGCCCGACCTGGGCGGCGGGACCTCCTACCTCGAGCCCCTCACGATGGTGCTCGCGGCCGTCGCCGTGGTCGCGCTGGTGATCCAGGGCGTGCGCGCCCGCCGCGCCCGCGCCACGCACGGCCTCACGGTCGAGCCGATGGCCTGGTTCGCGCTCAAGACGGCGTTCATGGTGGTGCTGATCCTCGGCATCGCGTTCCTGCTCGCCAGCTACCGCGGCACCCCGATCGTGCTGGTGATCCTCGGCGTGCTGGTGGTCGGGTACTCCGCCGTCATGGCCAGCAGCGTGTTCGGGCGGCAGATCTACGCCATCGGCGGCAACCGGCGCGCGGCCGAGCTGTCGGGCGTGAACACGCGCCGCGTGAACTTCCTGCTGTTCGTCAACATGGGCGTGCTCGCGGCGCTCGCGGGCATCGTGTTCACGGCGACGCTCAACCTGGCGGGCCCCAGCGCGGGCGACGGGTTCGAGCTCGACGCGATCGCCGCCGTGTTCATCGGCGGCGCGGCGGTCACGGGCGGCATCGGCACGGTGGGCGGGTCGATCGTCGGCGGCCTCATCATCGGCATCCTCAACAACGGCATGACGATCCTGGGCGTCGGCACCGAGTGGCAGCAGTTCATCAAGGGCCTGGTGCTGCTCGCGGCGGTCGCCTTCGACGTCTTCAACAAGCGCCGTTCCGGGCGGCTCGCCTCCTGAGAGCACCCCGCACCGGCATCCAGACGCCGGGGCCACCTCGCGCCGGAAGGGCGGGGAGGCCCCGGCATCTCGCATTGCCGATCCTTATGTGAGCGTTCACACTCGCAGTGACGTGCGCCACGACGCGGTGGGTGCGCGTCGAACGGCAAGGCACTGCCACAACAGCTGAAGACCGATTGGAGTCGTACGTGTCCACCACATCTTCGTGGCGCAGGTCGCGCTACGTATTCGCGGCGATGCTGGCGACGACGCTTGCTCTCTGGGGCATCGTCGGCAGTCCCGCGTTGGCACAATCCTCCGATGCGTCCAGGCCTGAAGGCCCGTGCGACATCTACGCGGCAGCGGGCACCCCCTGCGCCGCAGCGCACAGCACCACCCGTGCTCTCTACGCCGCCTACGACGGCCCGCTCTACCAGATCCGCCGCCAGTCCGACGGAAAGACCACCGACGTCGGGGTCACCCAGCCGACCCAGACGCCGCACCCCGACTCGGGCGGGTACGCGAACTCGGCCGTGCAGGACGCCTTCTGTGCGAACACCACCTGTCTGATCACCAAGATCTACGACCAGTCGCCCAACCACAACGACCTGACCTGGGCCCCTCGCGGCGGCTTCGGCGGTCCGGCCATGGGCGGCGCCAACAACCTCCCCGTCGCTGACATGGCGCCCGTCACGGTGGCCGGGCACAAGGTCTACGGCGCGTACATCGAGCCGGGCATGGGCCTGCGCGACAACAACACGAAGGGCATCGCCGTCGACGACCAGGCCGAGGGCATGTACTGGGTGATCGACGGCCAGCACCACAACGACGGGTGCTGCTTCGACTACGGCAACGCCGAGACCGACAGCCGCGACGACGGCAACGGGACGATGGAGACCGCGTACTTCGGCGACGCCACGGCCTGGTACCACGGGCCTGGTTCCGGGCCGTGGGTCATGACGGACCAGGAGAACAACCTGGTCGGGTGCGTCAACCCGGGCAGCTCGTCGAAGCTGTGCGCCAACCTGCCGACGATGACGTCGCGCTTCGTCACCGGCGTCGCCAAGGGCGAGCCGCACCACTGGACGTCGCTGGGCGGCGACTCCCAGCAGGGCACGCTCCAGACGATGTTCGACGGCCCACGCATCGACTCGAGCTATGACCCCATGCGGAAGCAAGGGGCCATCGTGCTCGGCAACGGCGGCGACAACAGCAACAGCTCGCAGGGCACCTTCTACGAGGGCGTCATGACCACCGGGTTCCCCACCGACGCCACCGACCAGGCTGTGCAGGCCAACGTGGTCGCCGCGAAGTACGCGGTCTCGCGCGTCTCCCTCGCGCCGGCCGGCGAGACGGCGACGCCGCCCGGGGTGCAGACCTTCGCACCCGGGTCCAGCCACGCCGTCACCGAGACGTTCGCCAACTCGACCGGGTCGCGGGCCGCGGGCGTCAAGCTGAGCCTCACGCTGCCGAAGGGCTGGCAGGCGGTCGTGTCCGGCACCACGGCCACGTCCCAGACGTTCGACACGGTCGCGGCGGGCGCCACGGTCAGCGCGACGTTCACCGTCACGTCCGGGCAGGCGTCGTTCAACGGCGACCTCGTCGGGAACGCCGACTGGACCAACCCGACCAACGGCCCACGCCAGCACGAGACCACCACCGAACGCGTGCGCAACACCGCGCCGGTCACCATCAACGAGTTCCGCATCGGCACCACCGGCAACCCGACGAACTCGTTCGTCGAGCTGTACAACGCGGCCGACTCCGCCGTCGACCTGTCCGGGTGGACGCTGACCGAGCACGCCACGCAGCAGCCGGTGAACTCGACCATCACGATCCCCGCGGGCACCACGATCGCCGCCCACGGGCACTACCTGCTGGGCCTCGCGGCCTCGGGGCTCGTCGCACCGGCGTCCGCCGGCGACACGACGCTCTCCCTGCGGAGCAACGTCGGCCTCTCGGTGGGCGACACCGTGACGATCGGGTCCGGCGCCGACGCCGAGACCCGGACCATCGCCACGGTCGACAACTCCGGTGCCACCGGGAAGCGCGTGCCCGGCGAGATCGGCAACGCCGTCCAGCTCTCCGGCAACGGCGAGTACGTGGCGCTGCCCACCGGCATCGTGAGCGGGCTGCACGACTTCACGGTCGCCGGCTGGGTCAACCTCGCGGAGACGGGCCAGACCTGGTCCCGGATCTTCGACTTCGGCAACGGGACGAACGACTTCATGTTCCTGACCGACGACGCGGGCGGCACCAACTCGCTGCGGTTCGACATCAACTCCGGCGGCGGGTCGCAGATGATCCCGGCGACGGGGGTCGCACCGGCGATGCCGACCGGCTGGCACCACGTGGCGATCACGCTCCAGGGCACGGTCGGCACCATGTGGCTCGACGGCCAGGTGGTGGGGACCAACCCGAACATCACGATCACGCCCGCCGACCTCGGCATCACCACCCAGAACTGGATCGGCCGCTCGCAGTTCAGCGCCGACCCGTTCCTGGACGCCACGGTCGACGACTTCCAGATCTACGACCACGCGCTCGCGGCCACCGACGTCGCGGCGCTGGCGTCGGGGCAGCCGGGGGCGGGCAACGTGGCGTCGTACAAGTTCGACGAGGCGTCCGGCCCGCTGGCCGTCGACTCGTCGGGCGCGGGCCACGACGCCACGATCATCAGCAACTCGACCGCCAGCTCCGGCACGCCGCTGTGGCAGCCGGTGCCCGACGGCCCGATCACGGTGCCGGCCGGCTCGACCAATGTGCCGGTCACCAGCATCTCGGGCTTCAAGGTGGGCCAGCAGCTGAGGCTCGGTGCGGGCAGCACCATCGAGACCGCCACGGTCATGGGGGTCGGCAAGCCCGGCACCCAGGCCTACCTCGCGGCGGGCGCCGCGGCGGGGTCGTCGACCCTCAAGGTCACGGCGCTGTCGAACGTCTCCGCCGGCGACACGATCCTGCTCGACATCGGCAGCCGCCAGGAGAAGGTCACCGTCACGGCGGTGGGCACGGCGGGCTCCGGCGGGACCGGCCTCACCCTGGCCGCCCCGCTGCAGTTCACCCACTCGTCGAACCTGCCGTTCAGCGACCGGGGCACGGGCGTCACGTTCAGCCCGGCGACCACGTTCGCCCACGTCAGCGACGAGCCGGTGCTGCCGCTCGGCAGCGGGGTGACGCTCAGCAGCCCGCTGCAGCACAGCCACGCGGTCGACGCCGCGGTGGCCGACGCCGCCTCGACGACGTCCGGCTACCAGGGCACGCCGGCGGCGGACCTGCAGTTCGGCGGCCCGGCGTTCTCGACCAGCGCCGGCTCGTTGGCGCTGGCCGACGCCCAGGGCGACGTCGCGGACAGCCTGAACTACGGGCTGCTCGTGGACCCGTGGCTCGCCGAGGGCTATCAGGGCCGTTCCGGCCCTGGCCAGTCGGGCTGCAAGGTCGCGACGCCGGGTACCGACCGCAGCGCGGTCCGGTTCCCCGACGGCGCCGACTCGGACACCAACTGCGTCGACTTCCAGACGACCCGCAACCCCAGCCCCGGTGCTGCCAACCAGACCGTGACGCTGGACCCGGGTCCGCGGGTGTCGCTGCAGCTGGGCGGCATCTCGGCCCAGCACGACGACTTCGACGACCTGGTCGTCACCGCCGCCGTGACCGACGCCAGCTCCGCGACCGCGAAGGCCGACGCGACCTTCGTGGAGACGGCGGGCCTCAACAACCCGGCCTGCGTCTCCTTCGAGTCGGTCAACCGGCCGGGGAGCTACCTGCGCCACCAGAACTTCATCGTCCATCTGCAGCCGAACGACGGCAGCACGCTGTTCCAGCAGGACGCGACGTTCTGTCCGGCGGCAGGCAACGACGGCACGGGCACCTCGTTCCAGTCGGTGAACTTCCCGGGCAGGTACATCCGCTCGTACCAGGGCGGCGTGTACCTCGCCAGCAACGGCGGCACCAACGCCTGGGACGACCCCACCGGGTGGGCGAACGACACCAGCTGGACGGTCGGGGCCCCCTGGGCTCCGTGACCGGCCGGTGAGCGGCCCGGCGGCCGCAGGACCGCGCCAGGACGGCGCGATCCTGCGGCCGCCGGTGCGTCGGCGGGCCCGATGTGAGCGATAACTTGAGCCCATGCTCAACGCCTCCGTCACCGTCGACCCGGCCTTCGTCGTCGGCCCGGTCCGCCCGCGCACCTTCGGCTCGTTCGTCGAGCACCTGGGCCGCTGCGTCTACACGGGCATCCACGACCCGGGCCACCCCACCGCCGACGCCGACGGGTTCCGCGGCGACGTCGTCGACCTGGTGCGCGAGCTCGGCGTCAGCACGGTGCGCTACCCGGGCGGCAACTTCGTGTCCGCCTACCGGTGGGAGGACGGCATCGGGCCCGTCAGCGAGCGGCCCCGCCGCCTCGACCTGGCCTGGCACTCCACCGAGCCCAACTGGGTGGGCCTGGACGAGTTCATGCGGTGGTGCGCCAAGTCGAGCGTCGAGCCGATGATGGCAATCAACCTCGGCACGCGCGGCGTGCAGGACGCCCTCGACCTGCTCGAGTACTGCAACGTGCCGGGCGGCACCCACTTCTCGGACCTGCGCCGGGCCAACGGTGCGGAGGAGCCGTACCGCGTGACGATGTGGTGCCTGGGCAACGAGATGGACGGCCCGTGGCAGACCGGCCACAAGACGGCTCACGAGTACGGCCGCCTCGCCGCCGAGACGGCGCGGGCCATGCGGCAGGTCGACCCCTCGATCGAGCTCGTGGCCTGCGGCTCGTCCGGCTCGGGGATGCCGACGTTCGGGTCGTGGGAGCACACCGTGCTCACGGAGGCCTACGACCAGGTCGACCTGGTCTCCGCGCACGCCTACTACCACGAGGAGGACGGCGACCTCGCCTCGTTCCTCGCCTCCGCCGTCGACATGGACCGGTTCGTGGACGACGTGGTCGCCACGGCCGACGCGGTGCGCGCGGCCGGCAAGCACACCAAGCGGATCCAGGTCTCGTTCGACGAGTGGAACGTCTGGTACGTGAACCGCGCCGAATCGCGGCCGCCGTCGGGCGACGACTGGCCGGTGGCGCCCGTGCTGCTCGAGGACCGCTACAACGTGGCCGACGCCGTCGTGGTCGGCAACCTGCTGATCTCGCTGCTGCGGCACAGCGACCGTGTCCACGCGGCGTCGCTGGCGCAGCTGGTCAACGTGATCGCGCCGATCATGACCGAGCCGGGCGGCCGCTCGTGGCGCCAGACCACGTTCCACCCGTTCGCCCTCACGGCGCGGCACGCCGCGGGTGAGGTGCTGCAGGTGGCGGTCGACGCCCCGGCGCAGGCCACCGCCAAGTTCGGGGACGTGCCGGTGCTCGACGCCGTCGCCACCCACGACCCGGCGACCGGCGACGTGACGGTGTTCGCCGTCAACCGGTCGCTCACGCAGGACGTGACGCTCGACGTCGACCTGCGCGGGTTCCCGGGGCTCGAGGTGCTGGAGGCCACGACGCTCTCCAACCCGGACCACACGTGGCAGGCCACGGCCGACGACGCGACCTCGGTGCTGCCGCGGGCCAACGGCTCCGCCGCGCTCACGGACGGCCGCGCGACCGCCGTGCTGCCGCCCGTGTCGTGGTCGATGGTCCGGCTCGGCCGAGCCTGACCGCGCCGCCGCGCGTCCGCGCGGTTGAATGAGGTCCATGGACGCTGATCGCGGGGCCGTGCGGCGCGGGCGAAGGCCCGCCGGGCACGAGACGCGCGGCCAGATCCTCGCCGCCGCGCGCGACGAGTTCCTGGAGCAGGGGTACGACGGCGCCTCCGTGCGCGCCGTCGCCCGGCGGGCCGCCGTCGACCCGGGCACCGTGCGCCACTGGTTCGGCGACAAGGCGCACCTGTTCGCGGCGACGATCGGCCTGTCCGACGTCGACCCCGGGGCCGTGGCGCGGGCCGCCGTCGAGGGCCCGCTCGAGACCATCGGCGCGCGCCTGGTGCGCCACGTCCTGGAGGTCTGGGACGCCGACGACGGCGGCGCCGGCATCCGCATCGCGCTCCCCGTGGCGCTCGCGGACCCCGAGCAGCGGGCGCTGCTGCCGCAGTTCCTCGGGGCGGAGGTGCTGGGGCCGATCGCCGCGCGCCTCGACCCGGGCAGCGCCCGGCTGCGGGCGTCGCTGGCGGCCACGCAGATGGTGGGCGTGCTGCTCGCGCGCTACGTCGTCGGGCTGGAGCCGCTCGCCTCGCTGCCGGCCGCGCAGGTCGCGGAGCTCGTGGGCCCGACCCTGCAGCGGTACCTGGTCGGAGATCTCGCGGGTCTCGGCGAGCCTGTTGCGCTGGCCGCCGGGGGAGAGCAGAATTCCTCACATGGTGAATAACTCGCCTGGCGCCGCCGCTGGACCCCCGGTCGCCGGACCTGCCGTGAGGGGCCGCGGGATCCGCGTGATCCGTGGCGGGAGCACGATCATCGAGAGCCTCGACCTCGACGTCCCCACCGGGCAGGTGGTGGGCCTGCTCGGCCCGTCGGGTTCCGGCAAGACGACGCTCATGCGGTCGATCGTCGGGGTGCAGGAGAACGTCAGCGGCACCCTCGAGGTGCTGGGGCTGCCCGCCGGGTCGCCCGCGCTGCGGCCCCGGGTCGGGTACGTGACGCAGGCCGCGTCGGTGTACGTGGACCTGACCGTCACCGAGAACCTCGTCTACTTCGCCGCCCTCGCGGGGCTGCGCGGCGCCGCGGCCCACGCTGCCGTGGCCGAGGCGGTCGCCGCCGTCGACCTGGGCGGGCACGAGCGCCAGCAGGTCGAGTCGCTCTCGGGCGGCGAACGGTCGCGCGTCTCCCTCGCCGCCGCCCTGGTGGGCGACCCCGAGCTGCTGGTGCTCGACGAGCCCACGTTCGGACAGGATGCCCGCACCTGGCGCGAACTCGTCGCCCTGCTCGACGAGCTGCTCGCCTCGGGCCACGCGGTCGTCGCCGTCACGCACGATGAGGCATTCGCCCGAGTGCTGGCGGATGACGCACTGCGGCTCGGCGCGCCGCTCCCGTCTGCAGCGCGAAAGGGGGCGGCCGAATGAGCCTCGTGCTGACGCCCGAGATCCGCTCGAGCCGCATCGCCGCGATCAACCCGGTGGCGAAGCTCGCCGCTGCCCTGCTCATCTCGCTCACGCTCGTGCTGTCGATCGACTGGGTCTCGGCCGGGGTCGCCGTCGCACTCGAGGCGCTGCTGCTGCCGTTCGCCGGCGTGGGCGCACGACAGTTCTGGCTGCGCACGGCTCCGATCTGGGTCGCGGCGGTCGCCGCCGGCATCGCGACCGCGCTCTACGGCGCCGATTCCGGTGGCGTGCTGTGGGGGATCGGACCCGTCACGGTCACGCAGGGATCGCTGTCGCTGGCGGGGGCGATCGCGTTGCGCGTCATCGCGATCGGCGTGCCCGGCGTCATCCTGTTCGCCACCTCGGACCCGACCGACCTCGCCGACGGGCTCGCCCAGCTCGTGCACCTGCCCGAGCGCTTCGTGCTCGGCGCCCTCGCCGCGCTGCGGCTCGTCGGCCTGTTCATCGACGACTGGCGCGCGCTCGGACAGGCGCGGCGCGCGCGGGGGATCGGCGACGGCGGGGGGCCGCTGGGCCGGTTGCGCCGGCTGTGGTCGCAGGCGTTCGCGCTGCTCGTGCTTTCCCTGAGACGCGCCGCCAAGCTCGCCACGGCGATGGAGGCGAAGGGCTTCGGCGGAACGCGCACCCGAACCTGGGCCAGACGATCCCGGTTCGGCAGGGCGGACGTCGTCGTCGTGGCGATCGGAGCCGCGATGGCGATCGCGTCCGCTTCGGCGGCGCTGTTGACCGGGAGCTGGAACCTTGTGCTCAGCTGAGGCGACCAGCGGGTCGGCCTTCCGCGAGCTCGGTGAGCGCATCGTGCAGCTGGCCCTGGCCGGCGCTCCCGCACCTGTGGTGCTCATCGACGGGCCCAGCGGCGCGGGCAAGTCCACCCTCGCCGACGCCGTGGTCGAGGCGTGGCCGTTCCCGACCGGTGCAGCCG
>Ga0082212_10000464_pt1 | contig 58842 bp, 43 predicted proteins | sample TergutNt197P3_FD_71548 | JGI IMG/M metagenome (GOLD analysis project Ga0082212, IMG submission 71548) | Neocapritermes taracua P3 segment gut microbial communities from Petit-Saut dam, French Guiana - Nt197 P3 | ecosystem: Host-associated > Arthropoda: Insects > Digestive system > Gut ... | reverse complement strand
CGACAAAACCGGAAATCAGGCGACTTTAAAACGGATAGACCGTATTTTGGCGGAACTTGAGACAACGCCGTTTACCGGTATTGGAAAACCACATGAATTGAGTTATGATTTTGCCGGTCGTTGGTCGCGCCATCAAAACAAAAAAGACGTCATTGTTTACCAAGTTAATGAAACAGAAAAAACTGTTCATATCTATTCTGCTCGCTATCATTATTTTGACAAATAATACCATATCATACTGCAATTTTAAATCCTATGGTTTTACGTTGAAGTATTGCCGTAATTTCTGTTTCGTGCTGGTTGTAAATAGCGGCGAGCGTCATGGGCGAAGAGATCACTGACGTAAAGCCCAGCCTGTCTGATAACGCCTGCGCTTTGGGAACGCTCAGTTCTGCAAATTCATATTTGGCAATCAGCCGGCCTTTGCGCATCAGGGCGCTGTCCACGCGCGACAGGTCGGTGTTGAACGAGCAGATGATTTGAATGTTGAGGCAGTCGCTTAGCAGACCGTCGGCCAGATTCAACAAAGCCGAGACCGACGACGAGCCGCTACGGTTGCGGTCGATGATGATGTTTTCGGCGTCTTCAATGACAAAAATGGAATTGGGATTATTAATGAGTACATTCATCAGTCCAGGGTCGGTAATGGAAGCGGCCATGTTGGGCGGAAGGAAAATGACGTTTTTTTTGGTTTGGGTAATCAGGTAGCGAATATAGGACGTTTTGCCGGTACCGGGTTTTCCGTGCAGTAAAACCAGACCTTTGTCGTTTTTCTTCCGAAGACGGCTCAGTAGCGTTTGATGAACCGGCAAGAAATCGTCGTTGTAATTGTCTTTGATAGAAAATTTGGGCTTTGAAACTTCCATTTTTCGAGTAGCCAGACCGTCTGAGGTGGTAACAATCAATTTTATTTCGGGCTTTTTGCGTCTGATCCGTTCCTTGAACTTTCTTATTTCGTTTGCCAGGTTTTCTACCAGAGAGCCGTCGGTTTTCCGGTAAAGGAATAGAACGCTGGAACCATTGATATTCAGGTATATTAATAAATCGTCGAAAAGGAAATAGTATACATCGTCGAGGTATATTCCGTCACGCTTATTGCAACGCTTTACGCAGTAATAATCGCTGATACTTTCTATATAATGCTTTACAAACCAGTCATTTGCTTTTTTGGCGTCTACGGCATCTAATCTTATCCAGTTGGGAATCCTTCCGAAACGTGTAAAAAACATTTCTTTTGCATCAATGGTATCGTCGGTATCAAAAACACGCGACAGATTTACCGTGTTGCGAACTACTATGTCCGTGCAGCGCTCGGCTGATAGTTTCTCTAAAATTTCTTTCATATCCATAATTTTTTGATTAAATTCTGCCGCAAAAGTAAATATCATATATGCCAAACCATAGCATATATAGAAAAAAAATCAATATGCAGCGATTTGGCGTAATCTAATTGCTATCTTTGTCGCAAAAATTGAAAAAACATGAAAGTAAGAAAAAGCAGCAAAAACAAGACGTCTCTTCTGTTCAACCGTTATGTATGGCTGATAGACATTATCAGCCGTTACGGCAGGATAACATTTGAAGAGATCAACGGGCGGTGGCAAAATTCGACGCTCAACGACGGTGGCGAAGAGTTGCCGCTACGCACGTTTCACTATCACCGCACCGCCATTGGCGATATGTTTGGCGTGGATATAAGTTGCGACCGAAGCAACGGCAACATGTATTATATCGAAAATTCGGACGACCTGAAAAGGGACGGCATCCGCAACTACATGCTCAGCGCCTATACCGTCAACAACCTGATAAACGAAAACCGGCAACTGCAACGCCGCATCCTGTTTGAAAAAATCCCTTCCGGACAGCAGTTCCTGACGCCTGTTATCGAGGCTATGCGCGATAACCGCAGCATTGAAATGAGTTATCAGCCGTTCTGGAACGACCGTCCGATACAAATTCTTTTTGACCCTTACTGTCTGAAAATCTTCAAACAGCGCTGGTATGTAATCGGCAGAAGCGATTATCACAACGCGATCCGAACCTACGCCCTCGACCGGATACAAAAGATGCAGATAACGGAAACGTCATTCAGGATGCCGAAGGATTTCAATCCCGAATCGCGGTACGAAAACAGTTTCGGGATTGTCAAAGATGACGGCGTCGAGCCGTGTACCGTGAAGATAAAAGTCTTCGGACAGCATCGCAACTATTTGCAAACCCTGCCGTTACATGATTCGCAGCAGGAAATTGAAGTAAATGGCGAATATTCCGTTTTTTCATATTACATCGCCCCGACTGCCGATTTCAAGACGGAACTGCTGTCGCATGGCAGTGAAATAGAAGCGCTTGCACCCGAATGGCTTCGCTCGGACTTGGCCGCAACCATAAGGAAAATGAATCAACTTTATGAATAATTGCCGCTTTATGCCATGATTTGACCGGCAAACGCTCTTCAAACGCCAGGGTATGGTACTGCAAATGATACTGGCGCTCAAACAAATGTGCAACCACCCAACCCAATTTCTGAAAAACGGACAATACGATGCGTCGATTTCGGGCAAAACCGAATTGCACTTTGAACTGTTGGACAGCATCACTGAAAGTGGCGAAAAAGTGTTGATTTTCATGCAGTTTACCGAAATGGGCGAACTGCTCGAACGTTTCATCACCGAGCGCTTCGGCGACCGTCCGATGTTCTACCACGGCGGTTGCAGCATCAAACAGCGCAAGGACATGGTACATCGTTTTCAGCACAACCGCGCCGACAAGATTTTCCTGCTATCGCTCAAAGTCGCCGGTACGGGATTGAATCTCACCGCCGCCTCGCACGTCATCCATTACGACCTCTGGTGGAATCCCGCCGTCGAGAACCAGGCCACCGACCGCGCCTACCGTGTCGGACAGAAAAAGAACGTCATGGTGCACCGCATGATTTGCAAAAACACTTTTGAAGAGCGCATTGACGCCATGATTCAAAAGAAAAAACACTTAGCCGAAATGACCGTCGCCACCGGCGAAAATTGGATAGGTAAATTGAATAATAAGGAGTTGAGGGAGATATTCGGTTAATGATTTTTTTATCTCACCAAAAACGCTTTTTTAAACTTTTTGAGGTTGCCGTCAGGGTGGTAAAGTTCTGCATAAAAGACATACACGCCGGGTATAAGGCGGTTGTTATTAAGTCCTTTACCGTCCCATTGCAATTCGCCTGACTGCGAAATTAACTGATTATTCAGCAGGTCGGCTACTTTCTTACCGCTTGTGGAATAAATCTCAATGCGGCAGCGATAACCGGGTTTGGCGGTCTGATACGAAAGCAGGTAATAGTCGAAACCGGGAATATATTCCGGTGCAGATATATTTGTATTGTCTTGCAATGCTGTATTTTTGTATTGAGAATTGCGGTAGCCGGGCGTACCGTATCCCACATCGGCCGTAGCTGACATCCAATTGGATGGGTCTTGCGAATCTTTATCCGGATCAATTCGTTCCAACGCTACGCCCTTCCTGTTTTTGATGGACGAACTGTGCCATTGCGACGAATAAGTCACCTCGTCAATGATAACTTCATCTGATTTTCGGAATAAGACGAGTGAAGCGCCATTATTATTTAATACAGGCAACTTAAGTTCGTAGATCAGCAGGGTTGCCGGTGTGAAATAAAATTCGGTCACACCTTGAATTTCTTTTGTCAGGACAACATAATCTCCCGGTGAAATCGCTTTTATTACCGTATTTAACGGATAATGCGTACTAAACGATCCATCCGTTCTCCGTACAGCAATGACTAAGTTCGACAGTGAAATGACGCGATTTGAGCGATTATATAACTCGATGTATTCGCTACCGCCAATAAACTCTTCGGGTAAGATCTCATTGATGATGATGTCAAAAGGTTCTGCCATCGCAGAATCGTCAGGTTCATCGTCGGGTTCGTCAGTATTCGTTCCCGGATTTGGCGTTTGTGAGGGTGACGGTGAGTTTATGGCGCCGGGCGTTCCTCCCTTTTCATCGGTTGATACATGCCAGGACCCGTCATTAGCGCGCTCATACGACTTGCCTGCTTTGGCGCTTGGATATGCCATTTCATCGATGAGTTCATCGTTTGAGTTGATAAGTCCTATCGTTTTACCGGTATTTGCCAGGGCGGCAGGGAATTTATCCAACCCAAGCGCCAGAGCGCCGTCGGCTACGATGATTTCGCGACCTGCGCGGTACAGCACGGCAAAACTGTCGGCAATCAATGTAACATCCGGCAAGGGCGTTATTTTTCCATCATAAATAAATGCCCAGCCTTTTAAGGCGATTTCGTCACCTGAAGCATTATATATCTCTACATATTCGGTTTGCGGTAGCGCGGTTAATCCGTTGGGATTGGCCATTACTTCATTGATGAGAACATCACCGAATTGTGAATTGTCCATGACAGGCTCAATATCCGTATCAGGATTTATGCCATCGCCCGATGAATCGGGTTCTGAATTGGGAGCGCCTGGCGTTCCTCCTTTTTCGTCGACAGATACATGCCATGATCCGTCGTCCGCCCGTTCGTATGACTTACCGGCTTTGGCATTGGGGTAGGTCATTTCATCGATGAATACGCCTTTTGAGTTTTTCAATCCAATCGTTTTGCCGGTATTTGCCAGGGCGGAAGGAAACTTATCCACGCCTAACGATAAGGCGCCTGGCGCTACGATAATTTCGCGACCGGCACGGTAAAGCACAGCATAATCTTCATCCAATAAAATGATGTCGGGTAAGGGTGTCTCTTTCCCGTCGTAAATAAACGCCCAGCCGTTTAAGGCAACCGGAGCGCCTGACGCATTATAAATTTCCACATATTCTGTTTCGGGCAACGCTGTCAGGCCTTTGGCATTGGCCATCACTTCGTTGATCAACACATCGCCGGGCTTTGAAAAGTCATTAACGGGTTGATTGGAGCCTGTACCCGGAACGGGCGGAGGCGGAGGCGAATTTTCAGCGCCCGGAGTACCGCCTTTACTGTCAGTGGATAAGTGCCATGTCCCATTGCCGGCTCGCTCATAAGATTTACCGGCTTTGGCTACGGGGTAAGTCATTTCGTCGATTGGGAAACCTTTTGCGTTTATCAAACCGATTGTTTTCCCTGTATTTGCCAGGGCGGAAGGAAACTTGTCAATACCGAGCGACAGGGCGCCCGATGCAACGCTGATGCTTCGACCTGCACGGTAAAGTACGGCATAACCTCCAGCGTGCAATTTAACATCCGGCAACGCTGTTCCCTGACCATTATACATAAAATACCAACCATTCAACGAAACAATCGAATCGGATGCATTATAAATTTCTACATACTCTGTTTCGGGAATCGCTGTCAAACCTTTGGCATTGGCCATTACCTCGTTGATCAACACATCGCCGTACCGTGAATTATCCTGAATAATATTTATTGTCGTGCCCGGAGTTGTGCCGGACTGCGGCGGAGGCGAATTGACGGCGCCGGGCGTACCCCCCTTCCAATCGGTCGATACATGCCATGATTCGTTAGCGGCACGCTCATACGACATGCCTGGTTTCGCAGTAGGGTACGACATTTCATCAATTAGGATGCCCTTTGAATTTTTTAACCCAAGCGTTTTGCCTGTAATTGCCAATGAAGAAGGAAATTTATCAAGTCCAAGCGATACGGCGCCAGCGGCAACGGTTATATCGCGACCTTCGCGGAAAAGTACGGCATAAGCGCCAACCGGCAACACCATATTCGGTAAAACGGTTTCCTTACCGTCGTAAATAAATGCCCATCCATATACATTGACTTCGTCTTTGGATGCATTGTAAATCTCCACATATTCAGTTTCGGGAAGCGCTGTCAGACCCTTGGCATTGGCCATAACTTCGTTGATCAATACATCGCCGGGCTTTGAAAAATCGTTTTCAGGGATTGGGATAAACACCGATGGCGGGGGCGGAGAATTAACGGCGCCCGGCGTCCCGCCTTTTTCATCGGTCGATACATACCATACACCGTTATTCGCACGTTCAAACGATTTGCCTGCTTTCGCATTGGTATACGTCATTTCATCAATGAGTTCGTCTTTTGAATTTTTCAATCCGATTGTTTTACCTGTATTGGCGAGCGTCGAAGGGAATTTTTCAATTCCAATGGATAAAGCGCCGGCAGCAACGGTAATTGCGCGTGGAGAGCGGTAAAGTACAGCAAAAACGCCTGTCGGCAAAATGATATTGGGCAGTTCCGTTTCCTTACCGTCGTACACAAATTTCCAGCCATTCAACGAGATGTCGTTTCCGGACACATTACATATCTCTACATATTCCGTTTCGGGAAGCGCTGTCAAGCCTTTGGCATTTGCCATCACTTCGTTGATCAACACATCGCCGTGCCTTGATTTATCTAATGAAGTCGCCGATGGCGAATTGACAGCGCCGGGCGTGCCGCCCTTTTCATCGGTCGACAAATGCCAGGTACCGTCCAAACCACGTTCATATGAAATACCGGCTTTCGGTACCGGATAAGTCATTTCATCGATAAATTCATTTTTGGAGTTTTTCAAACCTATCGTTTTACCGGTATTCGCCAAAGCAGAAGGGAAGTTGCTGATTCCAAGCGCAAAAGTGCCGTCGGCAACCATTATCTCGCGGCCTGCGCGGTACAGAACTGCATAGCTACCGGCGGGTAACATTACATCAGGCAGTTTTGTATCTTTTCCGTCATAAACAAATGACCAGCCATTCAGGGCGATGCTGTCTCCTGAAACATTCAATATTTCCACATATTCCGTTTCGGGAAGCGCGGTCAGACCTTTGGCATTGACCATCACTTCGTTGATTTGCACATCGCCAAACTTCGAATTGTCAACCGGAAGAATCGGAGGGTCAGGATCGGGATCGGTTACCTGTGATGCCGGTGGAGAATTGACGGCGCCGGGCGTTCCTCCTTTTTCGTCGGTTGATAAATGCCAGGTGCCGTCATTACCCCGTTCATGCGAGATACCGGCTTTGGCTGCAGGATAGGTTATCTCATCAACGATTTCGTCTTTTGAGTTTTTCAAACCGATTGTTTTGCCGGTATTCGCCAACGCTGACGGAAAGGTATTGATTCCAAGCGATAAAGCGCCGTCGGCTGCGATTATTTCGCGACCGGCACGGTAAAGAACTGCATAGCCATTGGCCGGTAATATCACGTCGGGCAGTTCTGTTTTCTTGCCGTCATATAAAAATGTCCAACCATTCAAGGTTATATCGTTTGTAGAAGCATTAAAAATTTCCACGTATTCCGTTTCGGGAAGCGCGGTTAGTCCGTTGGGATTGGCCATCACTTCGTTGATAAGTACATCGCCGAACTTCGAATTGTCAACCGGAAGAATCGGAGGATCGGGATTGGGGTCGGGGTCGGGATCAATCCCCGGATCAGGCTCAGGATCGGGATCAGGATCAGGATCAGGATCGGGGTTTGATGAAATCGGAGTTGAATTTACAGCGCCCGGCGTCCCGCCTTTTTCGTCGGTCGATAAATGCCATGTACCGTCGTCGCTCCGCTCATACGAGACGCCGGCCTGCGCTACCGGATAGCTCATCTCATCAATTTTTTCGCCTTTTGAATTTTTCAAACCGATCGTTTTTCCTGAAATAGCCAGGGCCGATGGAAATTTATCAAAGCCGACTGATAAGGCGCCTGCTGCAACAGATATTATGCGGGGAGAGCGGTACAGTACTGCATAACCGCCGGAAGGCAGTGTTACATTCGGCAGTTCCGAATCCTTACCGTCATATACAAACGACCAGCCATTCAGGGAAAGGTCTGTTCCGGACACATTATAAATCTCCACATATTCCGTTTCGGGAAGCGCCGTTAAACCTTTGGGATTGGCCATCACCTCATTAATCAACACGTCGCCGAACCTGGATTGATCTAACGACGTCGCCGAAGGCGAATTGGGTGCGCCGGGCGTACCTCCTTTTTCGTCTGTCGATAAATGCCATGTGCCGTCGTCGGCACGCTCATACGATACGCCTGCTTTGGCTGCCGGATAGGTCAGCTCATCTATATTTTCGCCTTTTGAGTTCTTCAAGCCTATCGTTTTGCCGGAACTAGCTAAAGCCGCAGGAAAGGTAACGATACCAAGCGGCAAAGCTCCATCTGCTACTAAAATAGTGCGACCGTTGGTATTGCGGTAAAGTACGGCGTAACCGTCGGCAGGTAGTATTACATTCGGCAGTTCGGTATCTTTGCCGTCATATATAAACGCCCAGCCATTCAAAGAAAGGTCTGTTCCGGACGCATTGTAAATCTCCACATATTCCGTTTCGGGAAGCGCCGTCAATCCTTTGGGATTGGCCATTACCTCATTAATCAACACATCACCGGGCCTGGATTGATCTAACGACGTCGCCGAAGGCGAGTTGGGAGCGCCGGGCGTCCCGCCTTTTTCGTCGGTCGATAAATGCCCTGTTCCATCGTCGGCACGCTCATACGATACGCCTGCTTTGGCTGCCGGATAGGTCAGTTCATCGATATTTTCGCCTTTTGAGTTCTTCAAGCCTATCGTTTTGCCGGTAATGGCTAAAGCCGCAGGAAAAGTACCGATTCCAAGCGCTAATGCGCCGTCGGCAACAGTTATGGGACGACCGGCACGAAACAGAACCGCAAAAGTACCAGCCGGTAATACTACATTGGGCAGCTCGGTATCCTTACCATCATATACAAACGACCACATATTCAGGGAAAGGTCTGTTCCGGAAACATTATAAATCTCTACATATTCCGTTTCTGGGAGCGCCGTCAAACCTTTTGGATTGGCCATCACCTCATTAATCAGCACGTCGCCGAGCCCGGATTGATCTAACGACGTCGCCGAAGGCGAGTTGGGAGCGCCGGGCGTCCCGCCTTTTTCGTCGGTCGACAAATGCCATGTACCGTCATCGGCGCGTTCATACGAAATACCGGCTCTGGCTGCCGGATAAGTAATTTCATCAATGCACTCGTCATTTGCGTTTTTCAAACCGATCTTTTTACCGGAAATCGCCAGGGCTGCAGGAAATGCTTTGATGCCAAGCGACAAAGCGCCGTCTTCCACATAAATAGCGCGATCCATTCGGAACAATACAGCATAGCCGCCGACGGGCAACTCAACATCAGGCAACGGCGTTTCTTTACCGTCATATATAAATGCCCAGCCATTCAGGGAGATAACACGACCGGAAGCATTGAATATCTCTACATACTCTGTTTGAGGAAGCATAGTCAAACCATTGGGGTTCGCCATCACCTCATTGATCAAAATGTCGCCGGACTTTGAATTGTCGGAAACCTGCGCAGCTAACCACACCGGCAAAAACACCAAAATAAAATATAACAACCCACGTTTCATAGCATTATTTATTAGAGGATTACCATTATCATTTCCAACGAATAAAATACCCTACTTTCAATTCCCGCTTGGAATTTTCTAAAATTTCATCTATTTTTGCAGCCGGATTTTACGATCCGAAGTAGTCTTAACGAATAAGACTGATTAAGGTTACAAATATACGAAATAGTTTTTTATTATACTAATTTTTAAATGTTAAAAAAATGAAATCAGCAATTGTTGGAGTAAGCGGCGCAGTAGGACAGGAATTTATGCGCGTGCTTGACGGGCGGAATTTTCCGATGGACGAATTGATATTATTCGGCTCATCGCGCAGTGCGGGCAGCGAATATACGTTTCGAGGTAAAAAGCACACGGTTAAGGAATTGAAACACAATGATGATTTTAAGGGTATCGATGTTGCTTTTGTATCGGCAGGCGGCGGAACGTCCAAAGAATTTGCAGCAACAATCACCCGCTACGGCGCTGTCATGATCGATAATTCAAGCGCTTTCCGCATGGACGACGACGTGCCGCTTGTCGTGCCTGAAGTGAATCCCGAAGATGCGTTGAACCGTCCGCGCGGGATCATCGCTAACCCGAACTGTACGACGATACAAATGGTTGTAGCGCTCAAAGCCATTGAGAACATTTCACATATCCGAAAAGTGCATGTGTCTACCTATCAGGCGTCAAGCGGCGCCGGGGCTTCTGCGATGGCCGAACTGAAAAAACAATACGAGCAACTTTTTTACGGCGAAGAACCAACCGTAGAAAAATTCTACTATCAGCTGGCATATAATCTGATCCCGCAAGTTGATGTATTTACTGACAACGGTTATACAAAAGAAGAGATGAAAATGTTTCATGAGACGCGCAAGATCATGCACTCCGATGTGGAAGTCAGCGCTACATGCGTTCGCGTACCGGTGTTGCGCGCGCATAGCGAAACGACATGGGTAGAAACAGAGCGTCCCGTTTCTGTGGAAGAAGCGCGCGAAGCGTTCTCCAAAGCGGAAGGTATCGTTTTACAGGACGATCCGGCGAACAAAGACTATCCGATGCCACTGTTTATAGCCGGTAAAGATCCTGTGTATGTAGGGCGTATCCGTAAGGACCTTACAAATCCTAATGGTTTGACATTCTGGACGGTGAGCGACCAGATCAAAAAGGGTGCGGCGCTGAATGCGGTTCAGATTGCAGAATATCTGGTGAAAGTCGGTCATCTGAAATAAGAACGATAATTTATTTCAATCGAAAAAAAATGTGTAAAAAGTTTATTAATTATTTTTGCATCATTGGCTTGTCAGTTGCCGTTTCACAAACCGTATATGCAAGCGATCCCCGGAAACCGAATGTAATTTATATCTATGCAAGCGATCTGGGTAAGGGTTTACTGTCGGCTTACGGACAACCACATTTCTCTACGCCCAATATAGATACATTGATTAACAACGGCGTCAGTTTCAGCAATGCCTATGGCGGCTCGCTTACTGCCTCCGCCCGCGCTTCGCTTTTTACCGGATACCATGACTGTAATCAGGACAAATGGCGTATTATAAATGGTGGCGGATATGTTAGAGAAGATACAACCTATATCGTCAGCAGTGAAACATATGTTGACGAAATCGCTGTTTTTTTGCCTGAAAACGATCTTTACTTGCCGCAAGTTTTTCAAAAAGCAGGATACCTGACCGCCCAGATCGGGATGGCAGGTATCGGTAACATCACATCACGACAGCAGATGCAACGCTATGGATGGGATTATTATTTCGGATTTCTCGACTTTGTTCGCAGTAAAGGCTATTACCCGCCTTTTCTTTTTGAAAACGGGCAAATCGTTATGGTTGAAGGCAATACGCGCGCCGACGGAGGACTGGGGATGATACCCGAAACCGACCTCGCCTATCAGCGACGATGGAATATGGAAGGTAAGAAAACATATGCACCTGAATTGTTTATCAATAAAATCGTCGAATTTTTGCATGAAGCGAAGGATTTTCCCTTCTTCCTGCTGTATGGTACGCCTTTGCCGCACGGCCCTGTTTCCATTCCGGCGCTTCATCCGGAAATTGCCGGCAATGACGCACTTACGCAGGTCGAAAAAGAATATGCTTCGATGGTCAAATTACTGGACGATCAGGTGGGAATCATCATGAACGAACTTCGTTCATTGAAGCTGGACAATAACACGATCGTCATCTTTTCGTCCGACAACGGACATGACATCCATTATTTGCAGGAAAAACGTATCTTTAGGCCTTTCCTGAATAACAAAACAAATGAACCGTTTGATAACCTCTTCAGTAAGTATTATAGCGCCACAGCCGGCGATATTTTTAACGGAAACGCAGGCATGGCCGGACTTAAATACAGCAATCTGGAAGGCGGCATCCGCACTCCGCTTACGTTTTACTGGAAAGGGAAATTTAAAAAAAACGTTTGCAATGAATTTGTTTCATGTTATGACTTCCTGCCGACAATGGCTGAACTTTTAGGAGTTAAGCTGCAAACAAAAAAAGACGGCGTATCCTTTCTTTCCACCTTACTGAAAGGCAAAAAACTGTCCAAAAACCGGTATATCATTGTCGGATCGGAAGAAGGCCCTGCCCTGATCGACAACGAAGGCTGGAAGCTGCGCTATTTCAGTAAGAATAAACAGTACGAACTCTATAACATCCGAAAAGACCCCGAAGAAAAATACAACGTTATCCTCCGATACCCAGACACAGCCGAAAAACTGAAGAAAACGCTTTTAGACGAATGTAACGGCGTCATCGAAAACGGTGTGCTATACTAAACTTTTATACGTCCGGCGGTGAAGTTTGGGGTTGAAAAAGACAATGCCAAGACGACCTAAATCAATGGTAACCGTTACTTCCCGATGCGCGCAAACCGCTTTCCAGGAACTTTTTTTATGTGATGAAGCATTGATTCCGGCAATTACCATTACACTCGCTTCATGAAAATGCGGAACGAACCGCTCGAATGATTGCATATCAAAAGGATAAGCGCCCCAAACGACGAAATCCAAACCATCCGGTATTTCAACCAAATCGCTGCGTAAGACTACCGAAGCTGCGGCATATTGATGGATGTATGCACGGGCGACGCTTGCAATCGACGGTTCAGGCTCAATGACAATACAATCGGAATGTTTCGAGAAATCAGTGACATACAACGGCGTAAGCCCAAAATCGCTTCCCAGTGTTAAAACCGTTTTTGGCTGAAAACGATTGGCCAATCGAAAAAGAAGTCTGTGCTCAGGTTCGGTGAAACCGTATTTTTTTAATACTTTATTCATCTTATGCGTACGATTATCAAACGTTACTTCATCCGCGCGTTGCAGAATTTGCAGACGTACCGGATAGATGCGGTCATAACAATAATACAATTTTCGCTCTTCGATTACGGTGGTTAGCAGGTCGAAAACGAATGGCGAATGTACGCCATATCCTCCGCGACAAAACATCGCGCGATAGAGTCTGTCTAAAAAAGTGATCATCCTTTTCCGAAAAATTCGACCATGGAATAATTCAAAAACCGATTGAGCGGAAATAATAATTTGAAGTCTTCTATAACTTCGTCTATCCAGTTTTCCGAATGGAAAAATTCTTCCGGCTTGACGCTTGATACAACAAAGGACTTGTTTTTCAGGATGGATTCGTAGGGACAGTCCTTCGGAAAACCGTCGGGCATCCGTTGCAGTTTTTCACCCTCAAATTCTCCAAATTTTTGCTTGAATTTTTCATTTTCAAGTATGCCGGTAAGTTCCTCAATGTTATTGTATATATCCTTTCGAAGTTGTTTCAGCAACTTCGGTTCGGGTTGCCAAACTCCGCCTGATACAAACGAACCGGACGGCTCAATATGCAGATAATAACCGCCGTAAGAACTTGTCCTACCGCCATACCCTGTCATATAAGCCCCAAAATGTGTTTTATACGGTGTTTTATCATTCGTAAAACGGATGTCGCGATAAATTCTGTAAATACAGCTTTTCGCATCAAGTCCGGCTATTTCGGAGTCAAACGTAGCAATCCGGTCAATCAATTGCTGCACCACCCCGATATGTTGTTTATGCAGCACGTCATAACGGCTTTTATTTGCCTTAAACCATTCGCGGTTATTGTTCTCGCGCAGTTCTTTTAAAAATTTAAAAAGTTCTTTCATAGCTCCAGCCCCCATGTCTTGCCTTTTTCTAATGCGGGAACGCCGGATTTCATCCACACGGGCATCGGCTCTCCTTTCAGGTAATGGTCGAAGAACTGTTGCAGGCGAACGGTCAGGTCGCGCATATTCCGGCGTTGTGTCAGGTTATGTTCTTCGCCATTGTATTGAAGCATATACGCCACCTTTCCAAGACGTCTCAACGCAACAAAGTACTCTATTCCCTGATACCATGGCACTGCGCCGTCATTATCATTGTGCGTGATCAGTAGCGGCGTATTCACTTTATCGGCGTAAAAAAGCGGCGAATTTTCTAAATATAAATCCATTCCGTTCCATAGCGTTTTACCGATACGGCTTTGGCTTTGTTCATACTGCATTTGCCGCACCCTTCCGGATTCCCAACGGATACCTCCATATGCGCTTGTCATGTTTGAAACCGGCGCTCCTGCCCCGGCAGCGGCAAACATATCCGTCTGCGTAACCAGATAAGCCACCTGATAGCCTCCCCAACTTTGCCCCTGAATACCGATGCGGCCTTTATCTACCCATGGATATTGACAAAGCATCTCGGCGCCGGCTACAATGGTATTGTAAGCGCTACGTCCGGGATGTCCGTCCACATAATAGATGTCGGGCGTAAAGACAAGATAACCGCGACTGCAATAAAACGCAATATTAATCGTCGAACGGCTTGGCGCCGGTGCAAAATAACGGTATAACTCATCGGTATGCCGCTCGTAAAAATAGATGATCATCGGATATTTTTTATTCGGATCAAAATTCTCGGGCTTATACAGCAATCCTTTCGTATCAATACCTGCTTTTGTTTTAAAACCGACTATTTCGACCGACCCCCAGAGATAATTGCTCATTTGCGGATTGGTATGGCTCAACTGTTTCTCATTTTTCCACCAGTCGGCTGTATACCACAAATCGGGCGTGGTACTGAAATCGGCTTTCGAGTACACAAACACATCCGCATTTTTGGCTTTATTGACAGTAGGAAACGTTTTTTTATCCATGACACGCTTCTGCAGTGCATATTTACCGGTAGCCTGTAGCGAATAATAACCGGCTTCTTTCGTCTCTTTGTTGAATGTCGACAGGAACAGCGGTTTATCCGTATCAATATAATCCACCTCCCTGTCGAATTTGATATTTCGGAAAACGAGGTTCTCTTTTCGTCCTGTTCCTTTCGTAATCATCACAGGCGCCGTTTTTCCTGTCGGATCGATTTGCCAGATATCATACTGGTCGTAGATATAAAAGAAACGGTCGTTCTTACTCCAGCCCATTGCGCCGAACGGCCCGTTACGTTCGGGCGTCTGACCGGTTCCATCGTCAAAATTAACATCCAGACCCTCCGTTACGCAACGTGTGGTCTTACTCTCGACCGTGTAAATGTTCCACTGGTAGGTATCCCTGTCGAACCATGACAAATATTTTCCTGTAGGTGAGAGGGCGGGACGATTCGACATCCCTTTGGCCACGAGCGTACGTTCGCCGGTCACGGTAGAAACCATATACACATCGCTCCGTGTACTGCCTGTCCATTGCGATTCGATGCGATACCCTTTTGTAGTAGCGCCCAGCACATATTCTCCATTCCCCCTGTCGGATAGGGTTATATTTTCAAGATCGGGCGACCCTAACTGAACGAAACGGCTTACATCCGAAACATCAAACACGCATAGATACGAACGGTTCGTTTCTTCCCGCAACTGTCTCAGTTGTACAGGCTGCACATAATCGTCCTGATAATGCCAGATGTCAAGTCGGGCTAATTCGCTTTCATCGCGTGTCGTATCTTTCGGGGCGATGATCGGCGAAATACCGAAATACAATTTGCCGCCATCGTGACTGAACGTGATATTCCCGAACGAATTGACCGCCCAGCCCGCGGGCATTTGTTGCGACAGGGTATCGGCAATCAACCGCGCTGGCGGACCGGCTGTCAGCGAATAATACAGGTTATACACTTTCGGATCTCGTTTGGAGGTGTCGGTTGTCGCAAAAAAGGCAAACTGAGCGGCCTCCTCATCAAACGATTGCAATTTATACTCGCCCCTGCTTTCCATTAACGGCATCGTTCGATGCAACTTCGTATCATATAAATACACGCCTGGAACGGCAACGCTGTCTTTCTCTAACGGCTTGGTTGTATAGGCAAGGTATTTCCCGTTTTTACTCACGACATAGTTGCTGACATATGGAATCGTATCTGTCGTTCCCGACTTGAAATAATACAAAATCAGCGATTCAGGTTTCTCGTCTTTTTTTTGTGTGACCGTGTCTTTGGTCATGCGCGTTGTGTAGGCAAAAAAATCCGACGATTTTTCCGGCATCCTGTACGATTTTACATTCGGAATCTTTTCCACTTTTTGCGTTCCTAACTGTAACCATCCAAGCGAATCTGCCGGTTGCTCGTCCGCACTTTTCTTTTTCAAGCGCGCATCCTTTTTCTCCGCCTGCGTCGGTTTTATCAGAAAAACAGCATAACGCGAATCGTCGGTCATTTGCGCATTAAAGCCCCTGTCTATCTGTGTAGAGACCTGCGTTTTTATATGCGTAACATACAGCACGCTATCGCCATCCTGCGGTGCGACCGTATAAACGACATATAGCCCGTCATTACTTACCGATATCTGGGCTATACTCTCCCATGAGTCATATACACTGTGGTCAAGCGGTTTTTTTTGCGCAATCGCAATTATTGACAAAACCGCCGTCAAGACTAAAAATAGAATCTTCCTGTTCATAATAATTTGGTTTGATATTTTTGACAAAGATAGTAAGATTAATTGAAAGGCGAAAATTCAAAATTCTTTCGTACTTTTGCGTTTGAATGTGAAAAGGGAAAATCATGAAACGAAATCTATTATTACTATTTCTCATTGGAGAGCTTGTAAGCGTACAGGCGAAGGGCCTTTCATCCGCAACGGACGAAAATCTTATCCCGCCTCAGCTAATACAGCATCCTGCTAATGACGACGAATATTTCTTTAATTTTCGGCTGATAAATTTTGCTCCGGATACGGAACCGCTGATTAGGGAGACTTTCGGCGATGCGACAGTATTCGGGCAGGATGGAGGTTTCTGGGAACATATCGCTTATACCTCGTGCGCGGTCGGCTTTTCGACAAACTTGCCAACAGTTTCGGTAATCGAATATGGCGAAACGGTTGCTTACGGGCAATTAACGGTTCAGTCGGATGCCTATTATTATCGCCATCTGCACTATATTCGCGGTTTGCAGCCCAATACGACTTACCATTACCGAATTTCCGTACAGGATCATGACGGGAATACGGTCATTTCCGATAACCATACTTTTACGACAAAAGAAATGACCGGCGGCGTCATCCGTATTCCGGAAGATTTCGAGGGGGCGCCGCTTCCGTACACATTGACGGTAAATAATACCAAATACGTTCTTACAAGGGATATTACCGTTCCGACGGTAGCGATCAATATCAAAGCGCACGATATTGAACTCGACCTCGACGGGCATACCATTATTTACGACAATGCGACCCCGAAAGTCATTGGAGACTGGTGGAATGTCTATGCCTATGATGAAGAGGCTACTTTTGGCATACGCGCCGGATTATGGAATTTTACGAATGTCAAAGTATACAACGGCATCATCAGGCAGGGCGCCAATGGCGGGATGGGATTTATCGGCGTAGGGTTTAACCCTTTGTTTCTGAATCACATGGGTGCGGGTTCGTATAATGAAGTGGCCGGAATAACGGTCGATTATTACGGTAAAAGCGTGTCGGGGATGATTACCGGCGACGGGTATATTCATCACAATGTTATCATAGACAGGGGTACGGTAGTTGACAATCGCCATCAGGGTATAAAAGCAATAGAGGCCGGCAGTCATATTGAGAATGAAATAGCCTATAATTCGCTGCGGCGTTTTCGCCATCAGGGCATCATAGGTAACGGTGACAAGCATCACAACGAACTCTATTCGGACAGTTTCGACTCGAACTCCTTCCTGATTGGCGCCGGTACAAACGGACGAATCGAACACAATAAAATGTTCGGCATGGGGTATAATCCGGTTGGCACAGGCTGGGGAAGCAATACGGTGATTAGCAACAATTTTATCTATCTGCACGGTACGGCGCCATCGCAACGCAGTACGGAATATGCACGTTTATCGGGGATTGCCGGTTTGCGCTATACCTTGTATGGCGACGAAGCAACCGATTATGAAAACAGTCTGTATGAAGATAATACCATCATACTGAAAGCATGGGAAGGTTGCAACCTGGCACGCGGTATCTGGACGTCCACAGGCGAGCGAAATAAAGGCGTCATTTATCGTCGAAATACGGTCAAAGTGCAAGCGATAAGCGACAAAATAAATTTCGCGCACGTGGATGCCGCCCTTACTTGCGTCGATATCAACGGGAACAGCCCTAACTTCGACGACCCGCTACCTACCCCGATAATATTTGAAGATAACCGATTGATAGGCAATGTAAACCTGATCACATTCGGTTCGTCGTACGGCGTTGGCGGAAGCGCTCATTTCTACCGTACAAAATTAGAAAAGATCAACCATACCGATGTTTACTTTGCACCCGTACGGTTGGGTTACTGGTACTGGAATACATATGATAATTACATGATCGACGCGATACCCGGCGAAGGCATTGACATGGAACAGGCGCCGGCGTTTCATGGAAGTACGGGTTATATGGAGGTTTTCTACGGACAAAGCGTCAAACTTGTCGCGACAGATCAATGTAATGGAAGTCCATTATGTAATACCGGTATAAAAATCTCAACCGAAGGTCGATTGCCAATAGACGTAATAACTGATAACGACGGTTATTTCACATTTGAAATGCTTACAGTGCATCATTTGAAAACTGACAACGTAATCTCCCGACGCAATTATGCGACCTACACCTTTTCAGTTGCAGGTTATCCTGACTGTACGATTGCTACCGAAGTGTTAAAAACCCGCAAAGGTATTGCACTGAATGATCCGTCCTGCGACTCTTTGACCAGCGTTGAAATCGTTAGAAGCGACAAGGCGCTTGCTTTTCCCAACCCGGCAAGCGGAACGATCTGGCTGAACGGGCTGACCGGCAATGAAACGATCCATATCCTGGATTCATCCGGCCGACTTTTACTTTCACGTAAATCGACGAACCCTATCGAAACGATTCCGGTAAACGGCTTTTCTTCCGGCATGTATTTCATTCGCATTGAAGGAATCAATCATTCCGAAACGCTTAAAGTGATTATTAACTAAATGTCCGAGCTTCACCCCCTGGATCCGTTTCTTCCGGTAACTGCCAAACTACTGATGCTGGGCAGTTTTCCGCCGCCGCGCGAGCGATGGACGATGAATTTCTACTACCCGAACTTTCAGAATGATATGTGGCGGATTTTCGGGATTACCTTCTTCGGGGATAAAAATTATTTTGTCGCCGATCAAGCTAAATCGTTTAAGGAAGCCGCTATCCGGCAATTTCTCATTGAAAAAGGGATTGCTTTGTATGATACTGCTGAGGAAGTGATTCGTCACAAAGGCAATGCGTCTGATCAATTCTTAGAAATTGTAAAACCCGCAGACCTGCCGGCAATTCTTTCACAAATTCCTCAATGCAACACGCTCGTAACAACCGGACAAAAGGCTACTGAAACGCTGATGAATCTGATCGGATCAGCACACATCCCGCCTGTCGGCGGACACATTGACGTTACTTATCTGAACCGGAAACTTCGATGTTACCGGATGCCTTCCTCATCCCGCGCTTACCCGAAACCGTTGTCCGAAAAAGCGGCCAGCTATTCTGACCTGTTTTCCGAAATAAATTTGTAAGCAGAACGTATCAAATATTTTGTATCAAATATTGCCTTAACCGATAAGCAGCCATTTCCCCGTATTGTGTTCCGGGTTCGCCGTAATTGCAATAAGGTTCAATGCTGATTCCGCCGCGCGGCATGAATTTACCCCATACTTCTATGTATTTGGGATTCATCAGTTTAATCAGGTCTTTCATGATGATATTGACGCAGTCTTCATGAAAAGCGCCGTGGTTGCGAAAACTAAACAGGTAGATTTTCAGCGATTTACTTTCTACCATCTTTAATCCCGGTATATAACTAATGTATAGGGTTGCAAAGTCGGGTTGTCCGGTTATCGGGCATAGACTTGTAAATTCAGGACAACTAAACTTGACAATATAATCATGTTCCGGATGTGCGTTTTCAAATGTTTCCAATACCGAAGGATCGTAATTCGCCGGATATTCCGTATGTCCGCTGCCTAATTTTGTCAATTGACTATCTTTTGTTTGCATGGAAAAATGTTTATTCCGATTGCAGCGTATATTCGCCCGAACCGAGTTCAATCACCATGAAATCGCCTGATGATTTTACCGAATGAATACCGGGAAGAGACGTATCCGGTTTGACGCCGAATCGTGCCGGAAGTTTGACTGTGGCTGACGTATTCGCCGGAATCGTTATCTTCCAAGTCAGCGTATTTCCGTTTCGTTTCCAACTGCTTGCAATTGTTCCGTAAGGCGAATCGTAAGTAGCGTTTACATGGTCTAATTTATCAGGAAAAACAGGTTCCATCCATATTTTTTTGAAGCCTACTGTAGACGGATCACACTTGATACCTGCAAGGTTTTCGTAGAACCAGATCAGCAAATCGCCCAGCAGCATCACATGATTCCTTGAATTCATGGCAGGGTTGGCCGTATCGCCGTTCCATAACTCCCATATCGTCGTTGCTCCTTTGTTAATCATGTATCCCCATGACGGATAGGTGACGTTCGTTACAATTTTATAGGCAAGTTCCAGGTTTCCATATTCCGTAAGTCCGCGCATAAGGTGCTGTATTCCCAGTACGCCGGCGCTGACATGCCCCTTGCAGTCGACTTCCGTTTTTTCCACGATATTGGCAAACACTTTTTCTTCATATCCTTCCGGAACAAGTCCCAGCCTCAACGACAGGATATTAGCCGTCACTGTATTGTTGTCATACTGAGCCGTTTCGGCATTGAAAAACTTTTTGTTGTAAGCCTCTTTGATTTTTGCAGCTAATTCGGCATACTCTCCTGCATCGCCGGGAAGGCCGTTTATCATGGCAAACTGTTGCATCAATCCAAGAATACTGTAAAAGACGGTCGTACTCAGAACCTGTCCGTTTGTTATCCGGGAGGGGTCTTTTGAGTGGATCAGTTCGGGTGATTCGGGCGGCATACACCAGTCGCCGTACGTATCTTTCACCAGGATATAGTCTTTCATCACCGAGTCGGTCATGTGCTGCACCCAGCGTTTCATCGACGGATAACGCGCTTTTATCGAATAGGTATCGCCAAACTGCCGGTAAAGCATGTCGGCAATATAAAAATAGGCGGAAGGCCATGTGACATCGTCGTTGAAAATCGTCCAGTAGCGGGGCGACACGACGGAAATACTGCCCTGTTCATTCATCGATTCTTCGATGTCGACTAACCATTTGTTATACAGCAACGCATTGTTAAAAATAAAACTTTCGCCGAAAGCGCCTGTGGCGCGGTCGCCAAGCCAACCCAACCGTTCGTCGCGCTGCGGACAGTCGGTAGGCATCCCGCGATAATTGCCGCGAATACCCCAATACGCATTCTTATGTATCTTATTGATAATTTCGTTTGACGTCTCAAACTGGCCGACCGTGGCCATTTCATCATATACAACCTTGCCTGTAATATCGGCGATTGCCGGCGCTACATCTATTCCGGATATTTCCATAAAACGAAAACCGTGATATACAAACAGCGGTTCCCATTCAAAAAGACCATCTTTTGCAGGGGTATAGATATCCGTCACCTGCGCTCCCCGAATGTTATCCAAATACAACTCGGTACCGTTCTCTTTCAACACCTCGGCAAAACGCATCGTCACCGGCCGGTCTTTTTTGCCATTCAAACGTACCTGCGCCAATCCCACCATATTCTGTCCCATGTCTACGATAAATCGATCGCCTTCAACCGCTTTGATCGAAACAGGTTTAAGCTCTTCCATCACTTTCAGACTGGGTGAGATTTGTGCAGTCAGTTTTCCCTTGGGCGCTTCCATCAGTACGGCTTGCTGCCAGCTGGAATCGTTGTATCCTGTTTCCGTCCACTTACCCAGTTCGAGATGCGCGTCGTATTTTTCGCCGTCGAACTCATTGTTTTCGGTGATCGGGCCCTTATTGGTAGCCATCCATGATTCATCGGTAATGACTGTTGTTTGAGAACCATTCGCATATTCGATAACAAGCTGCGCTGTTAATCGCGGCAGTCCGAATCCAAACATTCCCCGATTGCGCATCGTAAGAAAACGCCCGTTACCCAATGCAATGCCTATTGCATTGCTGCCTTTCTTCAAAAAGGAAGTCACATCGTATGTCAGGTAAGGTACCGAAGCGTCATACCAGGTAGGAAGCGGGCCGAATACATCATCCCCAACTCTTTTCCCGTTCAGATAACAGACCGAAGAACCGACACCCGAGACATACAGTACAGCGCGTACAGGTTTTGCCTCCGCATCGAAATTTTTCCGTAAATACCGTGCGGCAAGGATCGTCCTGTTATTTTCTATTTTTAGATTCTCATTGTCGTTGAGGCCAATCCACTTCGCTTTCCAATCCCGTTCGTTTAAAAGCCCCGTCGACCAGCGCTGGACAGCGCTTTTAACCTTTTCGCCCTGATTTGTTTCGATCGTAACCCGCCAGTAATAAGCCTTACCGGATTCAAGCGGTTTGCCGGCATATTCAAGAAGCGCTGATCGGTCTGAACTGACAGGGCCTGAATTCCACAGCAAATTAGCGCCTGCCTTCAAATCTTTTTCCGAAGCGGCAACTTCAATCTGATAAGTCGTCTGCATCACATCCGGCTGATTACTGGCTATTTTCCACGAAAAGCGGGGATTTGCCGTTCCAATTCCTTCCGGATTATTGCGCATCTCTGTTTGCAAATCTGCCAACCGGATATTGCCGACGCCGTCGTTTTGCGTGCAACTCATTATCATCCAGATAAATAATGAGAAAAAAAGAACTCGTTTAATCATTGTTGTATAAGTATTTAAGTTTGATATTATTCCATGTCATCCCGTTTTAGAATTTCAAGAATCTGATCGACGGCAAGTTTGGTTAACGATTTGATTTGTTCCATCGAAAAACCGGTATGCTTTCCTTCTATCACTATTCGTTCCAGGGTTTTTATTTCACCTTCCGTAAGTCCTTCGGCGTGCCCTTCGGCATGTCCTTCGGCGCGTCCTTCGGCATGTCCTTCTGCGCGTCCTTCTGCATGTCCTTCTGCGCGTCCTTCTGCGCGTCCTTCTGCAAGTGCGCCTTCACGAATGGTTTTTTCTGTTCGTACCCAGTCCCAATATGCTTCGTAGGTTGCCAATTCTTCCTGCGTAAATCCAGCCTCTTCGCACAGTTCGGCTGCCCTTCGTATCTGCTCATTGTTAGCCAGTTCCGCAGGAAGTTCCCGCATGCCTTCGTTTACTTCTTTCAAAAATCGCAACCATAATGTAGCCACTTTGCGATCACTCCACTTTTCGGATTGAAATTTTTTCAGCTCTACCAGCACAAACTCAAGACCTTCTATCACCTCATTCGTATTCCCTTTGTTAACAATACCGTAATGATGATAGAATTTCTCAGTTTTAAGATCGAAATTTTCGTTAAGTATCGCAAGCGTATAGACAGGCTGCAACAAGTGGTAGCTCTCGCTCCTATCCAACTGACGGACATAGGCTTTCCCTGCATTAAACACTAATCGTTGCTTGAAGTCGTCTGTCCACAACATCTGCATCTCAATGATGAATACCCGGCCACTTTTGTCCTTGCACTTCACATCTACAAGTGAGTTCTTCTTTCCCGGATTGTCTGGTACCTGTTCTGCCGGCAGGTACTCTACTTCGCAAATCAGGCGATCGGCCGAAAGCGGCATCAGCGCATTCAGAAAACTTATCAGCAAGTCGGTATGCTCGCCAAATATACGCTTGAAAGTTAAATCATTTTTAGGATCAAGATAACGGGCCATTTTATTAATGAATTATAAATTATAAATTATGAATTTTTGCAAATTCGATACAAAGGTAGCAAAATATTTATAAAACTTACGTGAAATATTCTGTTTACTCCAACCTTATTTTTTTTTTCAAGCTACTTTCACTACTTTTGCCGAAAAATAATTATTCTAATTTATGGCAAGATTCAATAAATTACAGGTTTTGGATACAATCGTCCGTACCGGCATGGTACCTGTTTATTACAACAATGATGCGGAAACGGCGAAAAGTATTCTCAAGGCCTGCTATTCCGGCGGTGTTCGGGCATTCGAATTTACCAATCGCGGCGATTTTGCACAGGAAGTTTTTGCTGAACTTTCTAAATATGCTGCAAAAGAATGTCCGGATATGATACTGGGCATCGGTTCTATCGTCGATGCGCCTACCGCATCCATGTATATTCAACTTGGCGCTAATTTCGTGGTAGGGCCTTTACTTAATCCTGATGTTGCCAAAGTATGTAACCGCCGTCTCATTCCCTATACGCCGGGATGCGGTTCGGTTTCTGAAATAGGTTTTGCGCAGGAACTCGGATGCGACCTGTGTAAAATATTTCCTGCCGGAAGCGTTGGAGGTCCCTCTTTTGTCAGCAATATCAAGGCGCCCATGCCATGGACAATGATCATCGCGACAGGCGCCGTCGAACCGACCGAAGAAAATCTGACAAAATGGTTCAAGGCCGGAGTCACAGCCGTAGGCATGGGATCAAAACTGTTCCCCAAAGAAGCCGTTGCCGCCAAAAACTGGGAGGTAATCACCGACTTATGTATAAAATCGCTAGAGTTTATACAATCTGGTAGAGACTGTCTCAAAAGTCATTTTTAACACAATAAACACTAAGAACACCCAATAGACACAAAAAAAAGATGTTGATATTCAGAGACATCTCCTTGTCACACATCTCTGCTAATACTTGAACTTCCCGCCCCCCAGAAATTCCCGTAACAGCGATGTGCCGGGCAATTCGTCCTCGTACATATAATTAAAGTACCGGAGAAAGCGTAGCAGGCGAAAGGATTCCGAATATTCCTCCTCGTTTTCATTTACTTCGTTCAGAATGGGTTCTGCATAATGCCGCAATGCTGCAAACTCGTATATCATCGCGCTGTTGAACAGTTCATCCGCATTTTCCTGATAGGGGAAAATCCATTCATCTTCGCCCCGGCGGACGCTCTTCCACATGGATATGGTATGTCTCGCCGAATAGCCCCGAAACTGATAATCGCGAACGATGCGTCTTAACAGTCGGTTATCTGTGGTAGGTATCCGGTTGTGACCATCCAGCGAAATGGTTGTCAGCGCCGAAACGTATGTTCTAAAAATTCTTTCCGGTGGAATTGTATCAGTCAGTTCCGGGTTGAGTCCATGAATACCTTCTAATAACAAAACCGAATTATGCCGCATCTGTAATTTATGCCCTTTGTACTTACGGGTTCCGGTTGTAAAATCGTATGTCGGCAGTTCTACTTCTTCGCCATCAATCAGACGTTGCAGGTCTTTTTTGAAATAAGGTAAGTCAATGGCATATAACGATTCAAAGTCATAATTGCCGTTTTCATCTTTCGGCGTATCTTCGCGGTTCAGGTAATAATCGTCGAGCGAGATAGCCTGCGGATGCAGCAGGTTTGTGATGAGTTGAATCTGAAGGCGTTTGCAGAATGTCGTTTTGCCGGACGACGAAGGTCCCGAAATCAAAACAACCCGTACGCCGTTTTGATTGTAGCGTACCGCGATTTTTTCGGCAATCGAAGCGATGCGTTTTTCCTGAATAGCCTCCGAGACCATCACAACTTCGTTTGCACGCCCCTCTTTGATAGCACAGTTTAAGTCGCCTACACTATTAAGACCTACCGTCCGCTGTATCTCAAAGAAACGCCTGTATTCATCAAACATCTTATCCTGCCTGATCACCGGATTCAGTTCGGTCGGATCGTCCGATTGAGGCACGCGAAGCAGTAACCCGACGTCATACGGAACCATGTCGAACAACTCAATAAAACCTGCCGAAGGGGCCAGGCATCCATAAAAATAATCAATGTATCCGTCTAATTCCTGAAAGGAAGCATACGATAATCCGGTCGTTTCCAGTAATAGGGCTTTATCCTCCATCCCGCGTTCCCGGAAAAGATTCACCGCATCATCCGTCCGGACGGTATGCGGCACAAACTGCCTGTCGGCGGCAATAATCTCTTTCATACGCTTCTTTAAGGCGAGGATGTTTTCTTCCGAAATTTTTTCACGGTCGGAAAAAGTGCAGTAATACCCCTTTGAAACCGGATGCACCAGGCTAAACTGTTTGTCGGGGAAAAGATCGTTGACTGCTTTCGCCAGGATAAAACAGAGCGACCGAACGTATGTCCGGAAACCGGAGTTATCGGTATAGTCTAAAAAAGTAACCTCCTTCGACTGCCAGCAACGATACAATAGTGTCTGCACGCGGTTGTTTACGCGCGCACATAATACCCGATGCTTGAGCGGCGAACCGACAGCCTCGTAAATCTCAAGTAAGGACGACCCGATCCTTACCTCCTTCTCCATGTTATTGTTCTTACAACAAATCGTAATGTAATCCGTAAAATCAATCATTTTGTAAAATTATTATTCAGTTTTTATCGTATCCACAGGATTTTTCATGGCCGCCCTAATTGCCAGCACACACACAGTTAGCAATGTTAATGCTATGGTAATCAGTACTGCTACGACATATATCCACCATCCGGTCGAGATACGGTAGGCGAAGTTCTGCAAATAGCGGTCGCCTACCCACCACGCTACGGGAACGGCTATGACTATCGAAATGCACAGCAGTTTCACATAATCGCCGGCAAACAGTTTCACGACATCCCACACGGTAGCGCCCATCACTTTGCGGATGCCTGTTTCCTTCGTGCGCTGCTCTGCCATGTACGCGGTTAACCCGAAAACACCCATACATGCAACAAAAATCGCCAGTATTGAAAATACGACCGCAATACTGCCGGTACGCCTTTCGCCTTCGTAAAATTTGGCCACATTCTCGTCTATAAATTGCGGATTAAAGGGATTATTGGGAAAATATTTTTTATAGATTGCTTCGAATACCTTTATTTGTTCCGACAAATTGCTACCCACTACCAATCGAAGCAGAAGAAACCGTTTGTAGGCTGTGAGTCCAAAATGTATGCAAACGCCGCCAATAGGGCGGTGTAATGATTCAAAATGGTAATTTTCAATCACGCCGCATACTTCAGGATAGCCAATAACGCCGCTAAACTGTCCACGGACTCTTTTTCCAATCACTTCTTCCGGCGTCATTCCCAAGTAGTCCACTGCAGCCCGGTTCAAAATGATTTGAGTCGTATTATCTTCCGACAGCATACGGTATACTCTATCATTGACCACCGTATCGCGAAATTGTAACTGTTCTCTTCGCATTTCCGGGAAGGTAGCGCCCGCAATAAATTTCATCTGCATAAAATCCACATAATTAGGATCGGCTCCATTCGGCTTTATTGGAAACCCTGTGTTGTCGTCCGCATCCCGGTACAGTAAATTTTCACTCACGCCGAAAAAATTACCAAGCCGCGTTTCACGGGATATCATTTCAACCGAACTTAATGCGCTGAGTTCGTCCAATAGCGCGACAGGATTATCGTCGTGTATCGTAATGCCAATCAGATTGCGGTGATTGTATCCGAGATCCTTGTTATTGACAAATTTGATTTGCTCCTGTACGATCAGCGCCCATGCAATCAGCACAATGGCAACGGCAAACTGTCCGACAGTGAGTACTTTGCGAATAATGGCATGACTCGATTTGGGCATGGATTGAACCCGTATAGCCGTTAATGGCGGAAAACCAGACATATATAGCGCAGGATACGCTGTCGCAAGCAGGGTGGTAACAATCCAAAGCAACAGGGCGAAACACAAAAATAATGGTTGCAGCGCCATACCGAAATCCAGATTGGCTCCCGCCAGCGTGTTGAACACGGGAAGAAGCCCCCACGCAAACATGAACGCAATAACAAAGGAGATAAAAGTAAATAGGGCCGTTTCGAACGTTAGCCGTACGATCAGTTCGATTCGCTGAGCGCCTACCGTTTTGCTGATCCCGATTTCCCTTGACCGTTTTTGTGCGCGGGCGGTACTTAAATTCATATAATTGATACATGCAACTAACAGAATGACAATCGACAGCAGAGACAGCATTTTTACCTTTTCTATATCGCCTATCTCACGTTTTAAATCGCGGGACTGGTTCGAAAACTTTTTCGAATGTAAATAAATATCGGTCAACCGTTGCAATTGAGGCGAAAAAGTCGTCTGTTGATCAGCGGTGGCGTCAGCAACTATTTGACGCATTTTTGCATTGACTGATTCAGGATCCGCATTTTCGACCAACAGGCAAAAGGTTTCAAATTCAGACCTGATCCATGTTATTTGACGGTGCACGACCGCCTCAAAGTTGTGCATAAACGGGGCAATAATTTTAAACCCGCTTAATGAACTGTTTTTCGGATAATCTTTATAAACGGCTACTACTTCTAAGGGAGGCGCCCCTTTCCAAATGGTGTGTTCAAACATTTTTCCAAGCGGGTCGTCGTTTCCAAACAGCCTTTTCGCCTCACTTTCGGATATGGCTATTACATTCGGTCGCGACATGACGTCTTCGGGAGTTCCGAGAATAAACGGCGTATCGAACAGACGAAAGAAATCCTCGTCAGCCCATATCATGTGAATTTGCAGGGGGTTATTATTGAGCAGCATATCCCACCACCTGTTGATTATTCTCACTGTGGCGATCACTTCGGGTACCTCCTGCATAGCCGGTGCAACTGCATTTGCTGTTGTTGTATAGATCTCAGCGTCTGTAACGGCGTTGATACGGTAAATATTTTTACTTTCCTTAAACCCCCTGTCGAACGACCGCTCGTGGATATTCAGCAAACTGATCAGCAGTACGATAGATAATCCGATGGTCAATCCTAAAATATTAATTATTGGAAATGTGCCTTGCCTGGAAAGGTTTCTGACTGTGACTGTAAAAAAAGATTTAAGCATATTGCTATATTAAATAAGTTACTTTTGTAAGGATGTGCAAATATAGCAAATTTCCGGTATAATACAAAATAAGTTTTCTTTTTGGGGGTACATTTCAAATTGTCGCGCCACGTTGCGAATGGGGATGATGTGCCGCCAAACAGCAGGAAATGACGTTTTGAGTCGCTCGTCGCGAGGAGTCCTGAACTCTGATCTGCTCGGCGTAGCGTCTTTCGCTACGCCGTTGTATAAAAGCAGTCTCCGGACTTGTATATTCTCAAAGCGGCAGCTTTGATTCTAACACGGCGTAGTCAGGAGACTACGCCGAGCGCAGGTTCTCGGATAAAATTGTTTCTAATGAACAAATTTTCAGATAAAAAACGAAAGCATGTACGTCATTGCGAGGCGTTTAGCGCCGAAGCAATCCAGAAAAAAATAACGCTGGATTGCTTCGCACGCTCGCAATGACGGGTACCTGTTCAAATGAAATTCGGTTTTTGTAGAAAAAAATGCTTATCTTTGCATTATCAAATTTGAGTCTATCAATTATAAACAGGAGTACTATGGAAAGTAATAGCATACGGAAAACGGGCGTTTTTTTATTGGGACTGTTTGTTGCAGTGGTTTGTTTTGCGCTTTTACCGGGGTGGACGCATCAGCAGAAGACCGCTGCGGCGCTTAACCCCGAGATGCAAGCCGAGGCGCTGATGCAGTTTGAACGGCTCGAAGCCTTGCGAAGCGGGATGTTACCCATGAGCCGTTTTGCAACGCCGGAACTGGTTTTCCGTCAGGAAGCGCTTTTTTTACAAACTGACCGCGATCCTGCGGATGTTGTAGTCAGGCGGACAAGGGCGTTGTGGAACAACCTTTCTCAAAATCCGGAAGCCAAAGTGCGGATTTTTGAAAGCGAACTGCAAAGTCTGGAACGCGCCGTGAACGATACGCCGCCGTCCGCCCTCGAAAAACGGAAGGAGCTGTATCTTCAAGTATGCGCGCTGCGCCGGCAAATCGCCTTTGCAAACCCGCTGCTTGATTTCGACCGGATCGTTTTTGTGAAACACAAGAAGAACCCGCGCTCCGAGATTCTGGGCGACCACATGGCCGGGCAGTACTATGGCATCCATGCCTCCAAGGGCGAAGGGCTGTTTATTCTGGAAGATGCTTTCGGCAGTAAACCGGCTGCAAAAAATGTCGTTAACAACAATTTACCCGATGGCGCCTATCTGTCGCCCGACCTGTCGTTCGACGGACGTAAAATACTGTTCGCCTACACGGAGGCCGAAGGATACCGTCCGGCTGTTTCCGCTCCCGAGGACAGGGACGGATACTACAATTACAGCGGCCTGGAATGTTCGTTCACGGATAAAAACGCGTGGCACATTTATAGTGTGGACGTCGACGGATCAAATTTATTTCAACTTACCAATGGCGTATTCAACGATTTCGATCCCTGCTGGATGCCGAATGGAAAGGTAGCTTTCATCTCCGACAGGCGCGGCGGCTTCGGTCGCTGCCACATGACGGCCGATGGCGGAGCGCCGTGGTTCACCTATACGCTGCATCGCATGAATGGCGACGGCAGCGACATGGAACGACTGAGCCACCACGAGACATGCGAATGGCAGCCCAGCGTGATGCACGACGGCAACATCGTATATACGCGCTGGGATTATGTGGACAGAGGTTTTTATCAGGCGCACCATCCGTGGACGACCACGCCCGACGGACGAAACGCCCTCGCCTTACACGGTAATTATCCCAAAAACTGGCAGGACCGTCCCTGCATGGAAATGGATATACGCGCCATTCCGGGTTCGCAAAACTTGGTGGCTACGGCAGCTGCGCACCACGGACAGACTTACGGTTCGCTCGTGATGATCAATCCCATGACGGACGACGACGATGCCATGACTCCGGTACGGCTGATAACGCCCGACGAACGCTTCCCCGAAACTGAATACGGCTATTACTGTCGCGAAACATCCTACGCAACGCCATGGCCATTGAGCGAGATGTATTACCTCTGCGTGTTCGGCTACCCCGAACCGGAAGAATATAACCGGCCGCCTTCCGGTAGCGACAGCAAGAAAACGGTTGAAAATTACGGCATTTACCTGCTGGATGCGTTTGGAAACATAGAGCTGCTTTACCGCGACCCTACAATCTCCTGCCTCAGTCCTATACCCTTGAAGTCACGCCCGACACCTCCGGTTATTCCCGACATCGTACAACCCTATAAGGTAGACCTGAACCAGCCTCGCCTCAATCTGGACCGTCCGGAGCAGGTTGCCGCCGCCCAAAGGGAAGAAGACGCACACGATCCGGCAGTGGTGTCGATCATGAATATCTACGAAAGCCGGCACGACTGGCCTGAAAACGTGAAGATCAAATCATTGAGAATCATTCAGGTTTTGCCGAAAAGCAATCCGGGACGCAACAACCCGGCTATCGGCTACGGCACGGAAAAAAACGCCCGCGTGGTACTGGGGACTGTACCTGTGGAGGAAGACGGCAGCGTCAGTTTCTACCTGCGCCCCTATATCCCTGTGTTTTTTCAGGCGCTCGACGAAAAGGGTAGGGCCGTACAGTCCATGCGCTCGGACGTATATACGGCTCCAAAAGAAAACCTGAGTTGTATCGGCTGCCATGAAAACCGGCGTTCGGCGCCCCCGTCACAGCATAATACTATCGCCATGAAGCGAAAACCGTCGGTCATCCGTCCCGAAGCGGAAGGCTCCAATCCGTTCAGTTATGTAAGGCTCGTTCAGCCGGTGCTTGATAAACACTGCCTCTCCTGTCATAACGAGGGCGGAAAGAATCCCGTACTGACAGGGAAGATTGACGATAAACAGTGGACGCCTTCCTACAGGAATCTGAAACCTTATACGTTTTATTACGACGGCGGAGGGTCGTTTGTCGAATCAAAGACCTATCCGGGAAAATTTGGCGCGCTTGCTTCAAAACTGTACAGGACTTTGGAAAAAGGGCACGGCAATACAAAACTTACCGACGAGGAGATGCACAGGCTGGCGCTCTGGTTAGACTGCAATTCGGATTTCTACGGAACATACGAAAATATAGAGGCACAACGAAAAGGTGAAACTGTTAATCCGATACTGGAATGATTTATCAAATTATGAATTATGAATTATGAATTATAAATTACGGATTTTCATTAAAAAAATCGTATTCATCCTCGTTATTTTCTCGTCGGTTGGAGGGGCCGAAAGGAAACAGAATTACCTGTCGCCCACCCGCATGGCCATTCATCCGATCACCGGAGAGATATATGTACTGCTCTCTACCGACCGGTCGTTAGCGAAGGTTGACCCGGTGACGGAAAAGGTAACAGGCGTATACCCGCTTGGCTTTACACCGTCGGATATTTGTTTTTCTGCAGTCGGAAATACGCTATTTCTCTATGTTACCGAATATGCTTCCAGCGGGAAAATCCATATCCTGTCGCCCGCAAACGGTAAAAAGAACGGCTCCATTGATGTCGGCATGTACCCAACGGCGATCTGTGTCAGTAAACAAGGCTCGCGTGCATACGTGACAAACCGTTTTTCTAACGACCTGTCGGTCGTCGATCTGATGAAACGCAAAGAAATGAAACGCCTCCCGATGGTTCGCGAACCCAAGTCACTGGCCCTGTCGCCCGATGAAAAAGCGCTGGCTGTCGGTAATTATCTTCCGCTGCAATCGTCGCTCGACAGTCCTGTGAGCGCCCGCGTGACGCTGGTAGATACCGACCGCAATGAAGTAATGGAACACATTCCGCTGAGCGACGGAACGCAATCCATCGAGGACGTCCGTTTCTCGGCAGACGGTAACCTGCTGTTTGTCACACATATCCTGTCGCGTTATTTTTTTCCTACCACCCAGCTGGAACGTGGATGGATGAATACGAATGCCGTTTCGCTGATCAATATACCGGAAAAGAAATACTACACGACAATGCTGCTGGACGATGTCTATCTCGGAGCCGCCAATCCTTGCGGGATGACGCTTTCGACCGATGGCAACAAACTGTTTGTAGTTGCTTCGGGAACGCATGAACTGGTAGCCATTGCGCTTCCTCCCGTCCTGGAAAAAATAAAACAGCTGGCAAACCCGCCTGATCTGGCTAACAACCTGTCCTTCCTGAGCGAACACAAAATACGTATACCCCTGTCAGGAAAAGGTGCGAGATATGTCGTCGTTCAGGGTAATAAATTATTCACAAGCGATTATTTTTCAGGCGGTTTATCCGTAATAAATATGAATAATCCGGCAGACAGGCGTTTTATCCAACTGGGAGACGAACCCGAACCTGACCGCATCCGTCGCGGGGAACTGTTTTTTGCAGACGCCAGCCTCTGTTTTCAGAACTGGCAAAGCTGCATTACCTGTCATCCCGATGCAAGGGCGGACGGTCTCAACTGGGATTTGATCAACGACGGCATCGGAAATCCCAAAAACACGAAAAGCATGCTTTATGCACATGTCACGCCTCCCAGCATGATTACCGGCATCCGTGCCGACGCTGAAACGGCTGTCCGTGCAGGTATCCACCATATTCAGTTTACGGAAAGGCCGGAAGAGGATGCCGTTTGCATTGACGAATACCTGAAATCGCTTCGCGCGGTTCAGGGACCGTATTTGTCAGACAAAAAGACACTCCAGCGGGGTAAGGCGCTGTACATGCAGGCAGGCTGCCATACATGCCATAGCGGCGAATACCTGACCGACGGCAGGAAGTACGATGTTGGCACCGGCGTCGAAGAATATACGGGCATACCCTTCGACACCCCCACGCTGAAAGAAATATGGCGAACCGCTCCCTATCTGTATAATGGCAGCGCCGTAACCATCAGGGAAGTACTGACAACGTTCAATAAAAACGACCGGCACGGCGTCACTTCCAACCTGACTGAAGCCGAACTCGAAGCGTTGGCGCTGTATGTGTTGTCGTTATGATTCGTAATTCGTAATTCGTAATTAAAATAAAATGACCGGAAAAGAAAGAGTACAAACCGTATTGTCGCACCGCGATGCCGATACGATAGCGCTGGATTTCGGCGCTACCCCCGTCACGGGGATTCACGTAAAAAAGATTGCCGAATTTCGGCGTCACTATGGCCTGGAAGACAGGCCGGTAAAAGTAACCGAGCCGTTTCAGATGCTGGGGGGGGTGGATGATGAGTTAGCCAAAATCTGGAACATCGACGTCATTGGCGCGGGTGGCCGCACGGATATGTTCGGACACCCCCAGAAAGATTTTGTCGAAAAGCGATTGCCCTGGGGTCAAACGGTTTTGCTGCCCCAATCGTTCAGGACAAAAGAGGAAAACGGGAACATCTATGTTTTTCCACAGGGCGATGACGCCTGTTCGCCGACGGCGGTCATGCCCGAAGGGGGTTATTTCTTTGACGCCATCGAACGGGGCGCCGCCACCGAGCCGGATGCGGAACTGAACATTGAGGACAACCTGGAAGAATTTGCCGTGATGGACGATGACGCGCTGTCGTACTGGAAAGAAACACTGACGAAAGCCCGCGCAACCGGCAGGGCGGTAATTGCCAACACCGGCGGCATGGGCTTTGGCGATATAGCGCTGGTCCCGGGAATCCAGCTGAAAAATCCGAAAGGGATACGCGCCATTGCCGACTGGTATATGTCGACCGTCATGCGCGCTGAATTTATTTTGGAAATCTTTGAACGGCAGGCGGATATTGCAATCCAAAACCTCGAAAAGGTAAACCGTATGGCCGGTGACTGCATCGACGTGCTTTTTGTGTGCGGTACCGACCTCGGTACACAGGACAGCCAGTTTTGCTCGCCCGAAGCATTATCTTCACTGCATGGAAAAGCCTACCGCAAAATTAACGACTGGGTACACCGGAATACCGGATGGAAAACATTCAAGCACTGCTGCGGCGCCATTGTGCCCTTGATGGAAACATTCATCGACTGCGGCTTCGACATCATCAATCCCGTTCAAATCAATGCGGCAGGCATGGATCCGTATTTCCTGAAAAAAACGTTCGGCGACCGAATCAGTTTCTGGGGCGGCGGCATTGATACACAGCGCGTATTGCAACTGGGTACGCCGCAACAGGTCAAAGACCAGGTGCATCAGTTGTGTGATATTTTTGGCGCAGGCGGCGGCTTTGTTTTCAATACCGTACACAACCTCCAGGCCAATGTGCCTTTTGAAAACGCTATTGCCCTGATGGATACCTTATGTGAAATCCGTCAATAATAAAAAAAGAATAATTTATGTTTACAAAGTATCATATTCCCCTCCGGGATCTGACGATCGACCTGCACAACACGGCGCCCCTGCTGGGATACGGAGCCAAACTGCCCGACGACATCCTCCCCATGGTAACCGAAGTATTGAACGAAACCGCCGGTTGTTTCGATATTTGCGGCGGGTATCAACTATTCGACCGGATTTGTTTCATGGAGGGCGGAAGTCAAATCCGTGTTGAAAACGTTGAATTTACGCCAAATAAAATTGTGTACCACCAGTTGAAGCGCAGCGAACAGATTGCCGTGTTTGTTTGTACGGCGGGCGAAGGCATCAGCGAATGGTCGAAGCGCGTGTTGTCCGCCGATCCGCTAAACGGTTTAATTGCCGACATACTGGGCAGCGTAGTCGTCGAAGCAGCCATTGATGTGATACAGAAAAAGTTAAACGACGGGATGGTACGGACAGGCATGAAAATAACCAACCGCTACAGCCCCGGCTATTGCGGCTGGCATGTGTCCGAGCAGCACAAACTGTTCAGCCTTTTACCCGAGGACAACTGCGGCATCCGGCTCACGGAAACCTCCCTGATGATACCGATAAAGTCAGTCAGCGGCTTTATCGGCGTCGGCGCCAACGTCCGCTTCAACCCCTACACCTGCGATTTGTGCGAAGCCACCCACTGCGTCTACCGCTTCAAAAAATCACGAAACAGCTTGTGACTTTTTACCATTTTCAACGACTAATAATTCATAATTCATAATTATTAAGATGGATACAATTTTAAAAGTACTTTACATGCCGGTTCAGGCTTTCCGTGAGCTGAAAAGCCGTCAGAAATTCCCGTGGATGGGTCTGGTACTGTTATTGATCGTCGTGACTGTCAATAATATCCTGATGATACCCGTTACAACCAAAGTGTTGGAACTCACCTATTCGACGATGAATCTGCCGGTAAGCGACGAACAAATCGAATACATGATGCAATTCATGTACAAAATACGCTACCTGCAAGTTGCGGGGGGCGTTTTTTCCTATCTGTTTATTCTGATAATTTATACGCTGATCGTCTGGATTGCAACGAAACTGGCAAAACAGACAATCTCGTTTCAAAAGACTCTGGAACTGATTATTCACTGCTGTATGGCGATAGCGCTCGGTTCATTAGTCAACTGTTTTGCACTTTACGGGAAAGGGATTGAGACCATTGAGAATATCTATGAAATCTCATTGATTGGCCTGAACGCATTGACATCCGTAGAAAGCGCCGGCGTTATTTTTTATACATTCCTGTCGACATTGACTCCGTTTTACTTTTGGTTTGTGGCTTTACTGACGATTGGTCTGGCTGTCCTTGCCGACATGAAATACCTGAAAGCATTTATTATCAGCTTCATATTCTGGCTAATAATTGTCGCTTATTCGGTCGGTTCCGTTTATTTTTCGAATGTATTCCTGCAACGACAGGGATTGGCGTAGTTAAATGCGTTTCCTGTCCAAACTCCCCGAGTTGCTGCACGAGGTTTATTCTTCTGTCATGCAGCACAAGGTTCGGTCTCTTTTGACCGGATTCAGCATCTCGTGGGGGATTTTCATTCTGATCGTATTGCTTGGCGCCGGGAACGGGTTTCGGAGCGGTATGCTGGCGCTGTTCAGCGGATATGCTTCCAACAGTATCTGGGTAATGGGTTTGAACGTCTCAAAAGCGACTAACAGCGGATTGCCGGTTGGAGCACAGGTGAGATTCGACGATGATTTTATAAAAAGAACAGAAATGCAATTTCCCGAAATTCTGGAAACGGCATCGGAAATAAGTTTGCCGGCAAATAACCTGATAACCTACAAAAATAACACCGGCTTGTTTGAGGTGAAAGGTATCAGCGAAAATTACATGAATATCAAATCGTTGGAAGTCGACCGTGGACGGCTGTTAAACCGCAACGATTACACCGGACGACGACGGTGCGTGGTGATAGGCGAGCGTGTCAGTGAAATATTATTCGGCAATGAGGAGCCGGTAGGCAAGTACATAAATATTGAAGGCGTTATGTTCCAGGTGGTTGGCTTATTAAGCGGCGGTACGATTTTCAGCATGCTGGAACAGGGCAGCATCTATACGCCGTCCGAGACCGTGTTTTATACATTCAACCTGGAAAGAAACTATTCCACTTTCGGCGCTCTCTTACATCAGAATACAAGTTTTGCGACTTTTGAAGGACGGTTAAGGGATTATCTGTCCCAAGCGAAGGGATTCGACAGAGACGATCGGAGGGCTATGTATATCAACAACATACAACAGCAGGTAGAGTCGTTCAACTCGCTTTTCGACGGCATCAACAAATTCCTGTGGGTACTGGGGCTTTGCTTCATCCTGTCGGGCATGATCGGAGTTACGAACATCATGCTGGTTGTCGTGAATGAGCGCAAGGAGGAGATAGGCATTCGTAAGGCGGTAGGCGCAACGCCGGCTTCCATTCTGGAACTAATCATCTCGGAATCCGTCATGCTGACTTTTGTATTCGGCTTGACAGGTATGGGACTTGGCTTTCTGGGTATGTCGGTATACAATTTCATCGTATCGGCTGCACAAAGCGGACAGCAGGAAGTTTTTGCCCGGGCAACGATAGACGGGCTTGTCGTCGCCGCCGCCTTTGTGCTGCTGATCGCGGCAGGCGTATTTGCAGGGCTGTTTCCTGCCCAAAAAGCAGCAAAGATTTTACCGGTCGAAATATTAAGCAAAGTAGTATAAAACACCAAAAGATATGTTTAAAAAAATAGTCATGGTCATCCTGTTAGCCGGATTAATCGGAGCGGCGCTTTTCTTTTCGGACAGGCAAACCAAAAAGCAGGAGATTTTAACCAAAACAATATTTCCCGCTATTGCAACCATCACCCATAAACAGGTTATTTCCGGGAATATCTACCCGATACGCGAAATTGAAGTCAAATCGGTGATTGCAGGCGTGCTCGAAACCTATTACGTATCCATCGGCGATGCGGTGAAAACCGGCGACCGTATCGCCAAAATAAAAACATTATCAGAGCCGATCCAGATCGAAAATGCAAAACTCAATGTGCGGAATGCAGAGATTATCTTCGAACGCGACAAAGCCAATTACGAACGCGACAAAAACCTGTTCGACAGGAAAGTGATCTCCGCCTCCGAATTTGACGAATCGACAAAAACATGGAAAATAAGCTCGGAACAGTACGAATACGCCAAAAACCAGCTCCACCTGCTTCAGGAGGGCTATATCCCTTCGACCAACGTGTCGAATGTCGTCATTGCCACTGCCGCCGGCACGGTTATTGACCTGCCGCTCGAAGAGGGCGCGACCGTCGCCGAGCGCAGCATGTTCCGCGACGGCACGAGCGTCGCCATCATCGCCCGCTTAGATTCATTTGTTTTCAAGGGGCGCGTCGTCGAAAGCGACGCACTGGCGCTGCGACGCGGCACAAAGCTGACGGTCAAGCCCGTCTCCATCGAAGGATATGAAACGGAGGCCATCATCAGCAAAATTTCGCCGAAAGGCTATCTCGAACAGGGTATCATGAAATATAACATCGAAGCCGTCTTCCACTTCACCGACAGCCTGCAGATGTATTCCGGCCTGAACGCCACCGCCGAATTTGTGATGAACGAAAGGCACGATGTCCTGACGCTCCCCGAATCCTGCCTCTCGTTCCGCAACGACTCCACATTCGTCGACCTGCTCAAAGCCGGCAAATTTGAAAAAACGCCTGTCCAAACCGGCATCTCCGACGGCATCAGCATCGAAATAATCAGCGGCATTACCGAAAACGACAAGGTGAGAAAATAAAGGCAGTTTTCAAAAATCAGCAATCAACTTTTTGCCGTTCTTTTTATTGGATTCGTCACCAAGAAAGGATTTAAGGATTTCTTCCAGCGCTTTTTTCTTTTTCAGGGTCAGTTCGAGTTCACTTGCCAGACGAGTGTGTTCTCTGGCCTGATAAAAAATATTGCGACTCTTCTCCTTTACGGTAATACGGTACCGGATATACTGAACAATGATAACGGTAAGCATGAAAACATAAAGGACAATACCAATACTAAAAGGGATTATAAAATTATTCATGATACTTTATTTCTGTGATTACTGCCTGCAAAAATAAATGCCGAAAAGGTAAAAGTTGGGAAGATTTATAAATTTTCCCAACTTTTTTTTGAAAACGCCGAATCAGGCATCTAATTTGTCATTTTTTGATAATCAACCTTGAATTGTGTGGGCGAAAGTCCCGTCATTTTTTTGAACGAATTGTAAAACGTTTTGCGTTCGTCAAAGCCTACCTTGTATGCGATCTCTTCGATTGAAAACTTTTTCGGGCCGGAATCCATTATCAGACGAACCGCCTCCTTTATACGGTATTCGTTTATACACGAATTGAAGTTCTTCCCTGCACACCGGTTAATAGCCCGCGAGAGATAGTTCCGGTTTACTTTGATATGTCCAGCCATATCTTCGATTGAAATTGCAGGTTCACGGTACAGGTATTTATTTTGAAGCGCCAGTTGAAACTGCCCGTATATCTTGCGGTCGGCTTCTTCGATGTTATTATGCCTGTCAGCATTTTCAGTCAATTTGGATTCAACTTTTTCATAAGCCCATTCCTGTGATTTACGAACCAGTTCGCGATAGGCTGCATTTCTTTTGCGATAAAGGATATATACCCATCCCAACAATCCGAAAATGGAGACGAGGCAAACTGAAAGAATCAATAACCGGAGTTGCATCTGTTTCCTCTTAACTGTCTCCCGGTCAAGTTCGTATTGCCGTGCAAGCGATTCCTTTTGCTCCATGCGGAGTAGCAGTACGGCGTCAAACTCTGCTTCAATTTTATTAATCATCTGCAGCGTGGAATCCATATAAGCCATGCTTAACGCTGTATTTCCAACAGCAGCATAATATTTATTCATGGCTTCGTAAATGCGAGACCATATTATATTACGCGGCATTTTAAGGTTACATTCCATGGCCAGGTCAATGTAATATTTCGCTTCTTCAATATTGCCTTTTTTTATACAGGCTTTCGCTAAATTGGCAGCCACGCCCGATGCAAATGCATTATCATTTTCTTTCAGCATAATTTCAAGACTGCTTTTGAGCAACGGTAAGGCTTTGTCATATTCGCCGCGCACCAGCATGTTACTCCCCAGGTTACCCTGCGAAATGCCTGTCCAGTTATTTTTATACCGATCGCTTTCTTCAGGATGGAGAGCGGTAACTTGTAGTATGGCATGAAAACAGCTGTCGGAACGGTCAAGATCGTTGTAACCGTAATGATAGGAAAGCCCCAATCCGTTGCGGGCATGTTGCTTTGGATATGGCGTCCGGTCATTATCCTTTACTTCCAGTACCCTGTTGTAAAAGGCAACAGCCTTGGTATAGTCCCTGAAATAATAATGAGCATTGGCTATCTTTATCAAATAATCGGCTATTTCAGGAATATCATCGGAAGAGAGGCTTTGCAGCCGCTCTTCCTGAATCCTGTACTGCTCGAATGCCAGTTCATAATTCTTCATGTCATCCCAGTAACATTCAATTATTTTCTGCCTGACTATCAGTTCTAAAAAATTCACGTTTGCCTTTTTTGCCTCTTCTAAAAGCAGCCACATCTTTTTCAGTAATTCATCAATCGGGAAAAAATCATTTCCGTATAATTCAAACTTCCGCCTGAATAATTCCAGTTCGGCATAGGCGACAAGTAATTTCCATTCTGTTTTGCCGGTCTTATACGCTGTTTCTACTATCCGGTCGATGATTTTTCGTGCATCTGTTGTGTCGGATATTGATATCAAAAGAATTTCGTTATACAGGTCTTCCGAGTATTCGGCATATTTTTTATCTGCCATTTTCATGAACGGATTATCCTGCGCTGAAAGAGCGGAGCAGATCAAAAACAATAAAAACATTACCGGTAAATTGGGAATGGCTTTCATCATGGTCTTTTATTTATATTGTAAACAGGTCGTCCAGTATCACTTCGCTTTGGATGTTACCCCAATATTCGTTATGCTTTACGCCGTAAGTGGTGAGCATGGTGAGGTGTACCGCTTTTCCGGTACGTGTTTTTTCGGCAAATGTCCATACTTTGTTCCGTAAATTTTTATCGGTTTCTTTGGTGATAACAAATTCTTTTCTTGAGAACTTCATTTCGCAGATGTTTATAACATTGTCGTTGCGGTCGATGATGAAATCAATCTGTACGCCTTCATCTTCCTGACGGTTCCGCCACGAAGCAGTGTGGGTAATGATGCCGCTGATACCCAGTTTCCTGCGAATTTGCGAGATGTGCGACTGGCATAGCAGTTCAAATGAAAATCCCGCCCAGGCGTTATGCGAAGGCGTATTGATGGTGTTCGTCCAGAAATTTTTGTCGGTTATCTTCCTGTCTTTTAAAAAATGTATGTAAAACAGTGAATAAAAGTCGGTTAATTGATAAAGTCTGTTGTTTTTAGCAGTCAGGAAGTTGTTGTTGATGGATATGAATCCGCACAGTTCCAGTTCCTCCAAAATGCCGGTTAATCCGCCACCGTCAGGGATTTTTGTCAGTTCAACGATCTCTTCGCGCAGCAGTCCTTTTCGTTTTTTAGCCAGAATTTCAATGATTTGCATGTATTTTTTTGGCGATTTGAATAGCGAGGTAAATATTCTTGAAAATTCGTCGCGCAACAGACCGGTTTTCCGGAAAAACAGATTATCAATATTTTGCTCCAGACTGTAACACTTTTCCAACTGTTCCAGGTAATAGGGAATACCGCCCATAATCATATAACATTCGGCTATCTGAAAACGCGACAGAACTATTTTTTTCGATTTCAGAAACTGTTCGGTTTCGTAAAGCGTGAAAGGCTGCAATAAAATCTGCCGCGTAACACGGTTATGCAGTCCGCCGCGATTGCGAATTATTTTGTTCATAATCCACGAGGTAGCCGACCCGCAAACCACGAGAAAAATTTCTTTTTTCGACGAGGCATACGTATTCCAAAAATATTCGAATGCCGACAGAAAACCTGATTTTGCGTTGTCCAGCCAGGGTAATTCGTCAATAAAAATCACCTTCCTGTTGCGTGTTTTTACGCCTTGCAAGTATTTTTCCAACTGTACGAATGCTTCCTGCCAGCTGTCAACCGGCGGAAATTCTTTGCCGCTGTACTTATTGAGCGCGACGGTAAAATTTACAAGCTGGCTATGTTTATCTGCATTTTCGGCTCCCGAAAAGTAAAACGTGAACTTTTCCTTGAAAAACTGTTTTATCAAAAACGTTTTGCCTACCCTTCGCCGACCGTAAACAGCTAAAAACTCGGCTTTACCTGAATTTACATAATCGGTAAGCCGTTGTATCTCTTCTATTCTGCCAACTATATTGTCCATCCAAATAAAAATTATTTTTTGCGACAAAGATACAAAAAACAATCATTTCCGCAAAATATATGAATATTTTTTGCGGAAATGATACTATATATGGTTGTTTCCGCAAAATATCCGAAGATTATTTGCGGAAATGATACTATATATGGTTGTTTCCGCAAAATATAAATGACTAAAACGAATACTCTGCCCACGATTTTATCTGTACGTCTTCCTGTTTCATACGGCAGAAAGCGCTGATATAGGCGCTGGCTAAGCGGATATTTGTTATTAAGGGGATATTGTGGTCGATGGCGGCGCGGCGGATGCGGTAGCCGTTCGTCAATTCGCGTTTGGTCTGGTCTTTGGGTACGTTAATAACTAAGTCGAACCGGTGGTCGGCAAACATCTTCATCACATTCATCTCGGCGTCTTCCTCGTCGGGCCAGTTCACGACGATCGCCTTCACGCCGTTGTCTTCCAAAAATTTCGCCGTACCCGCTGTTGCATAGATCACATAGCCTTTCGAGGCAAGCTCTTTGCACGGGTCGAGCAGTTTTACCTTGCCTTTCAGAGCGCCCGACGAAACTAAAATATTCTTTTCGGGAATCGTATTCCCTACCGAGATCATCGCCGATATCAGGGCTTCGTTAAAAGTATCGCCGATACAGCCCACTTCGCCTGTCGAGGCCATATCGACGCCCAGCACCGGGTCGGAATTGTGCAACCGTGCAAACGAAAACTGAGCCGCTTTCACGCCTACCCGGTCGATGTCGAAGGCGCTCTTGTCCGGCTTTTTGTACGGTGCGTCGAGCATGATGCGGGTCGCCGTTTCAATCATGTTATGCTTCAGCACTTTTGAAACAAACGGGAAACTTCGCGAGGCGCGCAGGTTACACTCAATGACTTTGATCTCATTTTCCCGCGCTAAATACTGTATATTGAAAGGCCCTGAAATATTCAGCTCTTTCGCAATCATACGGCTAATTTTCTTCACACGGTTTACCGATTCCAGATAGAGGCGTTGTGGCGGGAAGACTAAGGTGGCATCGCCCGAATGGACGCCGGCAAATTCAACATGCTCCGAGATGGCATATTCAACCACTTCGCCGTTTCGGGCGACGCCGTCGAACTCAACTTCTTTTGCTTCGGTCACAAATTCGGAAACAACAACCGGATATTCTTTCGACACTTTTGCAGCAAGCGCAAGGAAATCAATCACCTGCTCCTTGTTATGGCATACATTCATGGCCGCGCCTGAAAGCACATACGAAGGCCGCACCAGCAGGGGAAAACCCACTTCCGCAATAAATTCGTCTATCTCCTCCATACTTGTCAACTCCGCCCACCGGGGCTGATCGATACCCAGCTGATCGAGCATTGCCGAGAATTTATGGCGGTTTTCAGCGCGATCGATAGATACCGGCGACGTCCCAAGTATCGGGACATTCTGACGGTACAGTTTCATCGCCAGGTTATTGGGTATCTGCCCGCCTACCGAGACAATCACGCCTTTCGGCTGTTCTAGCTCAACGATATCCAGTACGCGCTCGAACGACAATTCATCAAAATAAAGCCGGTCGCACATGTCATAATCGGTAGAGACCGTCTCCGGATTATAGTTAATCATGATTGATTTATAGCCCAGATTGCGTGCAACCAGCGCCGCATTGACCGAACACCAGTCGAACTCGACCGACGACCCGATCCGGTAAGCGCCCGAACCGAGGATGATGACCGATTTATCGCCTTTGTAATAAGTTAAGTCATTGTCCCTGCCGTCGTATGTAATATAGAGGTAATTCGTAAGGTCGGGATATTCCGATGCAACCGTATTAATACGCTTTACGGTAGGCAATATACCCAATTTCTTCCGCTGGCTGCGTACACGTAGATTGTGTCTTTCCATATTTCCCGAAGGGTTTTCGGTATAACGTGCTATCTGGAAATCGGAGAATCCAAGACTTTTTGCCTTAAACATTACATCCTGCGGCAGGTCTTCGATTCTTGGGTAAGCGCCCAGCTCTTGGGTGAAATCAACAATATTTTTCAGCGACCGGATAAACCATGGGTCTATCTTCGTCAGGTCGTGTATTTTTTCAATTGTATAGCCTTTTTCCAATGCCTGTGCCACTGCAAAAATGCGCAGGTCGGTAGGATTCGACAACTCATAATCAAGGTCTTCAAAATCAACGCCGTGGTTTCCGACAAAGCCGTGCATCCCCTGTCCGATCATCCGGAGACCCTTTTGCATGATCTCTTCAAAACTCTTGCCAATGGACATGATTTCGCCTACCGACTTCATGCTCGAACCGATCTTACGGTCTACGCCAACAAACTTGGCCAGGTCCCAACGCGGTATTTTGGCAATGATATAATCAACTTTTGGCGCTTCGTAGGCCGAGTTGGGCGTACCCATCTCCCCTATCTCGTCCAATCCGTAATCCAGCGCCAGCTTGGCAGCCACATACGCCAGCGGATAACCGCTCGCCTTGGAGGCAAGCGCCGACGAGCGCGACAGGCGCGCATTAATTTCAATCACACGGTAATCACGCGATTCGGCGTTGTACGCATATTGAATATTACATTCGCCCACAATTCCCAGATGACGCACAGTAACTGCCGCAATTTCCTGCAACATTTTCAGTTCTCCCTCGTCTAATGAGCAGGTAGGCGCAACAACGATACTCTCTCCGGTATGAACGCCCAGCGGGTCAACATTTTCCATACTCACGACCGTAAAGCAATGGTCGTTCTTGTCGCGAATCACTTCAAACTCTATCTCTTTCCAACCTTTCAGCGACTCTTCGACCAAAATCTGCGACGAATAGGTAAACGCGCTTTCCGCCAGCCGTTTCAGTTCGTCGACGTCCTTGCATATACCGCTACCCAGTCCGCCCAGCGCATAAGCCGAGCGGACCATCACCGGAAAACCTATCCTGCCGGCCGCCTTAATAGCCGCATCCATCGTTTCTACCGCTTCGCTAACAGGCGTTTTTATATTTTTCTCATTCAGGCGGTTCACAAACCGTTCGCGGTCTTCCGTATCCATGATCGCCTCGACCGAAGTGCCGAGCACCTTCACGCCGTACTTTTCAAAGATTCCGTCCTGATAGAGCTTCGTACCGCAGTTAAGGGCAGTCTGACCGCCAAATGCAAGGAAAATACCATCCGGCTTTTCTTTTTTAATGATCTCTTCAACAAAATATGGCGTAACAGGCAAAAAATAAATCTTGTCGGCAATGCCTTCCGACGTTTGTATGGTTGCGATATTGGGATTGACCAAAACCGAAGCAACGCCCTCCTGTTTCAACGCCTTCAGCGCCTGCGATCCCGAATAGTCAAACTCTCCGGCCTGTCCGATTTTTAACGCTCCCGAACCGAGCACAAGCACTTTTTTTACATTTATTTTTGCCATATTAGTTTTGTGTTAGCGAATTGTAATACAATTCCTTGTTTTGCAGAACATCCAATGCTTTTTGAAATGTTTTGTCATCACGCAGGTGATATTGAACCTCGCCGCTTTGGTAATAATAACGCTTTATTATTTCAGATGAAATCAATTGTTTAATTTCCTTTTTATACCGTTCCAGGTCGCGTTCAAGGTTTGGCTTCAATTTTTCTTCCAAGGCGGTAAACAGAGATGCATCATCATCTACAAAACCTTCAAACGCGGCAACATCCTTCAACATTTTCAACGCTTTTTCGCTCTGACGGTCGTACTCGAAATTCTTTTCAATCAAATATTTCTTGAATTTTTCATAATCTTCGTCCGAATAATTGAAATCCGAAATCTGCGGAATGGTCTTTTGTTTACTCACCCACTCGGTTACATAATCAAACAGATAATAATCCCTGTCGGCATCCAAATAATAGATCATGGTCGGCAGTTTCGATTCATCCACCTCAAAATCGGGACGAATCCCGCCGCCATCGCGTACCGGACGGCCCTTCTCGGTATAAAAAACCGAAGTCAGGTATTCAGGAATAATCTCCACGCTGCCGTCAGCATTACGGTGAGAATAATCCAATTGCTGAATACAGCGACCGCTCGGTATATAATATTTGTTGGTAGTGATTTTCAGTTTTCCATCATACGGCAAATTTCGCGTACTCTGCACAAGTCCTTTTCCGAACGAGCGTTGTCCGACAAGCGCAGCACGGTCCATATCCTGCAAAGCGCCTGAAACGATCTCCGATGCGGAAGCAGTATTACCGTTTATCAGGACGACAATCGGCATAATGGTATCCACCGGCGCGCTATAGGTACGGTATGTCCTATCCCACTGACTTACTTTCCCTTTCATGGACAGCACTTCCTTACCTTTCGGGACAAAAAGATTTACTATCTGCACAGCGCTCTCAAGTATGCCACCTCCATTATCGCGCAAATCTAAAATCAGGGATTCTATCTGCCGGTTTTTCTTTAAGTCTTCAAATGCGCTTTTCACTTCCTGCGCGCTTTTATCTGTAAAACTATTCAGATAAATATACCCTGTCTTATCGCCGTAAACGCCATAATGAACAACCTGATCGACAACGACTTGCTTTCGAATAATATCGAATTTGACCGGCTTTTTTTCGCCAGGACGGCGGACAGTGACCACCACTTTCGAGTTAGGCGTTCCCTTTAATAAATCACTGACTTTATCGGATGTCATGTCTTCAACATTGACTGTATCTACTGCCAAAATCACGTCGCCTGCTTTTATTCCTGCTGTAGCGGCAGGCATCCGCTCAAACGGCTCCATGATGACCGTCCCGCCTTCGCGTGACCTTATTAGCGCGCCAATTCCTCCATAATCTATGCCTGATGTAATGTATTTAAGCCGCTCCATTTCTTCTTCGGCAATATACTCGGTATAGGGGTCTAATCCACTCAACATTGCGTCAATGCCCCGTCGCATAAATTTTTGCGTTTCTATCGAATCTACATAAGAAATTTCCACTTCCTTAATTATGGCATTGAATATCTCTAACTGTTTACTGACTTCAAAATGATGGTCGTCGCGGTTATTCACAGCCGTTGCAGCCATCGCAGCCGTACCGGACGTAGTATTTTCCTGTGCATTCAGATGGCCAACGCACAGGGACAAAAATATAAAGCATAATTGCAGGTATCGCATATTAGTTGTCTTAATAGTGTATCACATAATTATTACTTAAACGTATCGCATAATTTTTTTCTGAAAATCGGGGCAAAAGTAGTTATTTTTATGTTTATTTCCTTAGCATCCCGTTAATTTTTAACTTTATTTGTGTCCAGCGATCATCGTGGATCTGTGCACCAACCGCTTCAATCACGTTTCCGGATAGCAGTGAGCCGATTCGCACCGACTGCTCCAAAGTTGCATTGAGCGAATATCCGTACAAAAATCCCGCCGCAAAATTATCGCCCGCCCCGGTCGTATCAACAACATGCTTGCTTACAGCCGGTTCATGTATCTTCATGCCTCCTTTCTTTGCCCATACGCCGTCCCTGCCAACCGTAACGACCACTGTTTCGACCGTTTCGCCAATCATATCGATCGCCTCGACAGCAGGAAGTCCTGTATAGGCATTGGCTTCGCTTTCATTCGAAAAAAGAATGTCGACATACGCAGGAATCACTTTTTTTAATAAATCCCTGAAACCATGTACAATGTTGAAGTTCGATAAATCCAACGCTATTTTAAGACCCATCCGTTTAGCCCGTTTCAATATTGGCAGGAATAACTTCTTATTCTCAATAAGGTATCCTTCGATGTACAGACATTCGTACGGTCGAAGCATTTCGTCCGTAATTTCATCCTCCGACAAGGTAGCGGCAGGCCCAAGAAAAGTCGCCATCGTCCGTTCGCCATCCGGCGAAATCAAAACGGTAGAACAGCCCGATATACCTGTTGTCCTGACAAAAAACGGACGGACGCCAGCGTTGGCAATCTCTTTTTCATACACTTCGCTTGCGCGGTCATCCCCAATCTTACCGATATACGCCACTTCTGCACCCAGCCGCGCCATCGCCCGAATGGTGTTGCAAACCGACCCGCCCGGCGCTTCCGAACGCTCCAATCCTGCCTGCGCATGTTGGATTTCTCTCATTTTAGATTCGTCAATCAAATCCATTGCACCTTTTTTTATTCCCAATTCTGTTAAAGTTTGATCGCTCTCCAAACGAATCAGCACATCCAAAAGCGCATTTCCAATCCCTATTATTTTCATATTTAAAAAATTTTCCGCAAAGATATTGCATATTCAGAAAAAACGCGTATCTTTGCACCGCATTTTTTGAAAAAACGATTCTTCCTTAGCTCAGTTGGTTAGAGCATCTGACTGTTAATCAGAGGGTCCTTGGTTCAAGTCCAAGAGGGAGAGCGGAAATCAGAGGTTTACAAAAAGTAGGCCTCTTTTTTTATGCATAAAATTGGTGGTTTATGGGGTGTTGTGTAAACCGAGAGGTAAACCAAAAACCAAATGAATTGTACAGTTAATGTATTGTGTTTCAAATCTAAAACACTTACAAATGGCGAGCATCCACTAATGCTTTGTGTATCAAAAGACCGAAAAAGAAAATATATCAGTCTTGGTGTATCAGTAAATCCCATCCATTGGGACTTTGAAAAGAACAAGCCTAAAAGGAATTGCCCTAACAGGGAGTTGATTCAAAAACTTATCAATGAAAAGATTAGTGAATATTCAGACCATATCTTGGATTTGAAAGCATCTAACAAAGAGTTCACAGTAAGCAATGTAATTAAAAAGCATGGGGGCAGTCTTGCCAAAACTACTGTGAGTGACTACTTGGAAAGCCATATAAGGCAATTAGAGAGTGAAAGCAGATTGAAGTATGCCTCAACATTCAAGGAATTAAAAAACTCCATGACGGCTTTTAATGGCACTTTAAACATCTACTTCTCTGATATGGATGCAGTCTGGCTGAAAAATTATGAGTTATGGCTCAAATCCAAAGGATTAAATCTAAATTCAATCGGAGTAAGATTCAGAACGCTTAGGGTACTGTACAATCAGGCAGTGGAAGAAAACCTTGTAAAGCAGGAAGCATACCCGTTCAAAACCTACAAGGTCTCAAAATTGCATCTGGAAACTGCAAAGAGGGCAATCACCAAAGATGAAGTAAAAAAAATCACCAACTTCAAAACGGATAACAGGTATACCCAACTTGCCATTGATGTATTTTACTTCTCATATCTTTGTGCGGGTATCAATTTTAAGGATATAGCCTACCTTACCCAAAGCAATATCATTGAAAGCCAGCTTGTGTATTACAGGAAGAAGACCAAGAAGCTGATAAGAGTACCAATTCAGGATGAGGCAATGAAAATCATCCAAAGGTATGACAGGGGGGAAAGGGGTTATCTGTTTCCAATTTTTACATCAACTCATAAGACAGAGGAGCAAAAGGCCAACAGGCTCAACAAATCATTAAAGGTCATCAACCGAAATTTGAAAAAGGTTGGAGAGAAATTGAAGCTGCCAATAGGCTTGACTACATACGTGGCAAGACACAGCTTTGCTACTGTGTTAAAGAGGTCTGGAGTATCTACATCCATCATTTCGGAATCATTGGGGCATAGCAGTGAAAAGATAACCCAAATCTATCTTGACAGCTTTGAGAACAGCCGGATTGACGAAGCAATGAAGAATTTATTATAGGCTAAATCTCTTCCTGAAAGGGTAATGGCACATCAGTGTGAAGTTACCCTTTCTTTATTGCCTGCAAATCAAATAAAAGCATTACCTTTGTGCCTTGAAAAATTTCCTAACATAATGGATAAAGATTTTAAGGGAGTGAATTTAATAAAGAAATTATTAAGTGGAGGTAGGGTTGTCAATACTTCCACAGATACTGATAGGGTAGTTGCAGTAAATCTAACAATTGCAATAAAGCATTGTGGTTATTTTGCCTTGCTGCCTGAAAATTTAGACTTGGAAGCTCATCTTGAGATGTATCCTTTGACTAACTTTAAATTCAGGCAAATTAGCGATAAAATCATATCCTACAATGATAATGGCACTTTTGGCTCTAATTTTGACATTGAGGGTCTGATTCATATCCTGGACTTGCTAAACATCATTCCTGCAAGAAATAAAGATTTGATTACTGAAGACGGTTTTGTTCCTATCAATTCAACCAAAATCAGAAACTACTTGAGAGACTATGAATGTTATCTTGATTATCTGATTAAAACAGACATATTAGTTCCTGATAATCATTATATTGTTGGTGAAAAATCTCGCGGTTACAAATTTGCCCCAGCGTATGAAAATTCCAGACTTGTCCAATATAATTATAGAAGATTCATAAGCCAGCAACCCCAAACCGTTTCGGAGTTAAACCAGAGATTTGAAAATAACACACTTGTAAACTATTCCTATTTGACACACTGGTATTATCATATGCAGTTGGCAATTGATAAGGAAGCAGCAGAAGATTACGCATTGGCTTTGATGCAAAAGAAATTTAGATTAGGTTATAATTCATGGGATAAAAACAGGGACAAGTGGAGCAACAAAAGAAATGATTATTGCAGGAAGAATCCAAGAACTCAATATTGGGCTGTTATGCGCAATATTAACCACATTGATAGGGGTGATTATAAAGCAATGATTGATACTAATATTCACAGGCTACATTCAGTTATCACTAATATGCAAAAGGATTTCAGAAATTTTTTATCCTGCGATGGTCAGCAGTTAGTTTCAATCGACATAAAGAACAGCCAGCCCTACCTGTCCTGCATCCTGTTTAACCCCGATTTCTGGGATGTAAATTCAACTTTATATTTAAGGCTGAATCAACTGCCGGATAATATCAAAAATTCAATAATTTTTACTCCCCCAAGTAGAGGGGCAGTATCTATTTTAGATTCATTAACGGAATTTTTTAACGGTCTTAATGGATATGAATTTGATTTATTCAGGAATATTGTTTCAGCAGGCAGACTTTATGAAACTATTAAGGAATGGATTCAAGAAGAAAGAGGGGAAACTATTCCAAGAAGTGATGTGAAAACAATTATTTTCAAACTGTTTTTTGCACCTAATAGAGTAGATTCAAACGATGATAATCATTGGCTAATGGTTTATTTCAGAGAAAAATTTCCTCAAGTAGCAGAAGTGTTCAGGGTAATAAAAAGGCAGTACAGGGGGCTAAGAGAAGAAAAACAGCATGGCAGGTTAGCGTGTTTGCTCCAATCCATTGAAAGTGAAATCATACTCCACAGGTGCTGTAAAAGGGTTTGGGAAGAGAATCCACAACAAGTTCCAATCTTTACCATACATGATTCTATTGCCACTACTGTTGAGCATCGGAATTATGTAAAAAGAATTATGGAAGAAGAATTAACTGCATGTATTGGGATTGCACCCTCTTTATCAGAGGAATCATGGCTTATATCAAATTTAGAAGAAGTATAGAGATGGTGATAAGCCAATCTGCTCAATATTAATCCCTGTTTTTCTTATAAGACAATAAAAGATTAATTATGAGAATCTTTCATTTAACAATTAGCCAATACACCTGATTTAATGCAGTTTGCTTTTGGTATTGTTGAATTTAACAGTGCAAGAACTCATCTATATCACTCATCCAAATAAGTGCGAAAACGCGCCTGTTTTGGCATATTCAGAAAACCCTTAAAAATCTGCATCCAATAGATATTATAACTAATAAATACAATATGTCGGAAAGCCACCCTGACCTGAATTAACTCCCCCCTGTCATTGAGCGTTGGGATAGTCCCCCGCTATAATAAATTTAATTTTTAACAGTTATGATGACACGAGATTTAGCTTTTGTAAAGACATGGTCTGTTCCACAGTTCAAGCAGAATCAGGGAATAGAAATGATTGAGGTAAAGAGAAATGAAAGTACAGGCAAATTATTTTTCGTCTATGGCTTTGAAACTGGGGCTTGCTCTAAAAAAGTAGAGAGTGGTGAGGTAACAATGCCTGTTATCTCAAAGGTAGTTTCAGCAACCACAGGTGAAGAGTTTTACATGCTGCATCAACAAGGTGAAGGTGGTGGCGCAACTACCATTATTACCCTATGATTATTTATGTGCATTTTAAGAAAGCAGGAGTTCCTTTCAATTTTGAATTGGGCTTCTGCTTTTTTTTACACATCTGTTTTACTTAAAAAAGATATATATAACTAATAATTAACAAATTGAACATTATGGAATTAAGAAAATCTTCAAAGAAGCAAGCCAAGATGAAGTTGGCTTTAGCAGGATGTTCTGGCTCTGGGAAAACGTTCTCAAGCCTCTTACTTGCTTATGGAATGACTAATGACTGGTCTAAGATTGCAGTCATTGATACGGAAAACGGCAGCGCAGATTTATACGCCCATCTGGGTAACTACAATGTGCTTAATCTGAAAAGTGCATTTACTCCAGAATCCTACATCAAGGCAATTGAAATATGCGAAGATGCAGGTATGGAAGTGATTATCATTGATAGCATTTCGCACTGTTGGGAGTACTTGTTGGAACTTCACTCTCAAATGCAGGGAAATAGCTTTACCAATTGGGGCAAAATAACACCCAGACAAAATGCTTTTACCCAAAAGATATTAAGCAGTAATTGCCATATCATATCTACTTTAAGAACAAAGCAGGACTATGTTTTGAATGAAAAGAACGGCAGGTTAGTACCTGAAAAAGTAGGCTTGAAAACCATTATGAGAGATGGAATAGACTATGAGTTTACTATTGTCCTTGATGTGGATATGAAGCATTTTGCCAAAGCAAGCAAGGACAGAACCAATCTATTCATGGATAAACCTGAATTTGTTATTACTCCAAACACAGGAAAAGCCATTTTAAACTGGTGCAATGAGGGTAAAGCAGAAAATGAGAATATGAAAGTAATTTTTAACAACTATCAAATGTCAATGAATCATGGAATCAGCAGTAATGGAGCTTATGCCCGTCAGGCAAATTGAAAGAAGAATCCAGCCTTACAGAGAGGTTGAGGATGTGCAGCCAATAGAGGTACAGCCAATCAGGTTGGAAGCGGTTACAGGACACAGCAAACAGTTTATTGAAGCCAATACAAAAGAGGCAACTTTGCAGCATTTAAAAAATGACTGTATTGTACCTGTGTTTAGTAAAGATAATGAACTTACTGTCAGTCATGTATCATTCATAGAAAGTGTTTTTGAGGCTGCCATAAAGGTATTTCCAAATGAATGTATCACCTTTCCAGAGATTAGAGTATCCCATGTAATCAAAGGCAGAACCCCAGATGCAATCCATAAATCCACCAATGAACTTTTGGATGCGGATAAAACCATTTATTATGAAAGGATGGCTTTTTTAATGGAGATACCAGGCATTTGTGAAATAGTAAATGAAAATCCTTTGAATCTTACCATAGGCGGAGTAAGGTCTTACAACCATGAAAACCTCTATTCCAGAAAGACCTTTGAAAAATTTAAGGTTTTTATTGGATTCAAAAACATGGTTTGTTGCAATCTCTGTATCTCAACGGATGGTTACAAAGAGGAAATGAGGGTGATGAGCCATCAGGAATTAGTTCAGCAGATAATAACCCTGTTTCAACTCTACAACGTATCACGCCATTTGCAAATGATGAACAGCTTTAGCAGGCACAACCTGACCGAACATCAATTTGCACAACTGATAGGCAAAAGCAAACTCTATCAATGCCTGCCACCAAAGGAAAAGAAGCTGTTACCCAGCCTTGAACTGACTGACTGCCACATAAACACCATAGCCAAAAACTATTACCGTGATGAGGATTTCAGCAGGAACAGCAGTAAAGCAATCAATCTTTGGAATGTCTACAACCTGTTCACAAGCGCAAATAAGGGCAGCTACATTGATACTTTCCTTGACAGGGCAGCCAATGCTACTGATTTTATTCACGGCGTCTCAAAGGCTCTGGACGGCAAAAATGGTTATTCATGGTTTATTGAGTAAAAAAGTATGTAAATATCTCATGTCATCGTGGGTCATCCTCAATCATGATGTAAAAAGGATTGATAAGGTTATCATCAAAGGCTTCCAAATGAAAAAGCCGGCGCAGTTGTTAATCTGCGACATCAAATATAACCCACCTGAGCACGTGGCTAAAAGGCTTTCTTTTCCTAACCCATGAAACGCCATCTTAACTTAAATACACCTCAAACAGCCCCTAAATCCCCAATAAACAACACAAGGGAAGTCATGCCTAAAGATAATATCTTAATATACATGTAATTAATAAATCCAGGAGGATATTCCTGCTGTAATTGTCTATCCATTATGTTGGGAAATTTTTTAAGGGAGTTATTGATGCACAAAAAAAGTATGACCTCAACCGAAAAGTTGGCAAAGGTTTTTGAGGTATTGAATAAAAGTAGTACCTTTGCACCGTAAAAAACGGTAAAACAGTCAGGATATGGAATATACAGCGATAATAGAAAAGACGGAAGATGGCTGGTATCTTGCTCACTGTGCAGAAATTCCTAATGCGCACACGCAGGGACAGACCATAGAGGAGGCTCAAGAAAACTTAAAGGATGCCATTGAACTCATTTTGGACTGTGAGCGTGAAGTTGCAATGCGAAAAGCAGGCAGAAAGAACGTTTTTCTGGGGAAAGTATCCGTATTATGAAACGTGAAAAAGTTCTTAAATATTTCAGACAATACGGCTGTGAGATATACAGAGAGGGCAAAAAGCACTCAATTATCATCAATCGGGTGAACGATAGGATAACAGCCCTGCCACGCCATCCCGATATTAATGATAAACTTGTGTTATCCTTGTGTAAAGATTTGGATATACCAAAGATAGAATCCCGTTAATTTCAGCCAAAGAGTACCGTTTTTCCGTAACATTTTTTAATTCTGAAATTGCGTTTTCCTTTAGAAGAAACTTTCAGGATAAGAAATTGTAGGGGATTGGGGTCTCTACTGCACAGTTGCCTTTTATAGTCATATTCTAAGCGAATCAATAACGCAGTGGAAGCAAGGCAGACCTCAAAAACGCGCGCGTACATATATTATAATAAATATATGCAACTCCCGCAGGGGAATTTGTCAGCAGGAAAAAAGCCTATGACTGTGTTTTAGTTCAGAGTAGTTTTTTCGGGAAAACTGTAAAGTTTCAAAAAAAGTATTACCTTCGTTGAAATTTTTGTAAATCACATGAATACGATACACTATATTTTGATTGCCTGTTGCGCCCTTTCTATCCTTTCGCTATTGAATAAAGGCGTAAGACATTTATATGTCCGTTCTTTGGATGACTTATATATGAGGTGTTTTATAAGAAGAAACAGGAAATTTCATGAATTAAAGCTAAAGGATTACCTGTCTCTACCGCTGAATTGTTTGGGTGAAATAATAGTTTTAATCTTCACATTTGTTTTTTCGCCAGTTATAATAGTTTGGCATCTGCCGGGAGGCGGATTTCAATACAGGTTCACTTTGCCCCCTTTTTGGAAGACGGAATCTCCTCCTCCACCGATAAAGACGGAATATCTGTATCCTCCGGTTATCATCAGGATAAAAGAAGACATTCCTTTTACTCCTGATAAAAGGCAGATACTATACTTTGAAACTTCTTATAATGTGCATATTAATGATTATATTTTGAATAACCCGGATAAACTGCATGAGGATTTTAAATTCGTAAACTGCTCATTTGTTTACTTTCCAAAGGATGTTGAAAGGAAACATAATCTGGATATGATGAAAGCGTTACAATACAATTTCCCTTCTGTGAAAACTGAAAATCTTCCATATAACAGGATTACTTCCCGTCAAATTGAAGAAACCATACTCCGGTATGTGGACAACCCCGATGACTTGGGAACAGGGTTATTGAGATACAAGCAAACTGAAAACGGGTATCATCTTTTTACTTGTTATCAATTCCGATACTTTGAAGCGAATGAGATTGGAGAACAGTTCAGAGCCTATATAAAAGCGCTTTCAGGGCTTGACGGTAAAATGTATTCTTTGACCGAAACGCTGTCTGGCGATTGCATGGCAGACCAAAATTTCCCTTTTGCCGCAAAAGAGCTGATTAATGAGATAAAAGAAAAGATTGCAGCTTTGAAACAGCTTGGAGTTGATGAAATGATATTGAAGTCTATCTTTTCGTTTGAAGCAGACAACAGGTTAAGCAGACTTGTTATCACGAATGAATACAGGATTATTCTGCCTGACTATCACAACATGGATATAACCATGTACCCGCTTCCCAAAGCTGTATTCTTCCTGTTTTTGAATCATCCGGAAGGCATATTATTCAAAAATTTACCTGACTATAGAGATGAACTGATTGCCATTTATAAGAAAGTATCGGGAAGAGAAAATATTGAAGATATGATAAAAAGCATTGATGATGTTGTTAATCCAACGCTAAACTCTATCAATGAAAAGTGTTCCAGAATCAGGGAGGCCTTTATCAGTAAATTTGATGAAGCAATAGCTAAAAATTATTTCATCACGGGAGAAAGAGCCACGCCCAAGAAAATACTGCTGGATAGGGATTTGGTTATATTTGACGGGATGGCTATTTAAGTTTTTTTATTCTGCAAGCCTTGCAGGATTTCATTCCATATTGGACAATCCGGTAATTTTGCGCTGTCAACTTGGACTGAATACAACAAGCCCGTGCCTGCGTTTTGGTTCAGAATTGAAATAAGTGAAAAAAGATTTGGATTTCAGGGAAAGGTTCTTACCTTTGCAGTCTGAACTTTAAAAAAATTTTGCTTATGGAATAAAAAAATGAATTAAAATATTAATAATAAAGCATTTGCTTTATTACGGTAGTCTCATAAAATCACCACATTTTTAGAGAAGCCAACTACGCGGTAATAGGAGTAGATGCTCATGTTGTTTTAGGCATGGGCTTTCTTGTTGTAGTTGGTAGGTGTTGTGGTGATACCTTGAGGCTGATGGGCGAGTATCATGCCTTTCTTATTTCAAAAATTGGTACAACAGGGATGCTGAAAACTGTATTTAGAGTAGGTGAGGTAAATAGTTAAAAATCATGTATTATTATGATTAGCAAAAAGTATTCAATTTCACATCTATCAGATGACTTTGATGAAGTTCTGATATATGACAAAGGTTTTTATTCTGTAAGAAAAGGTTACAAATGGGGGTTAATAAATAGTATTGGAGAGTTAGTTTTACAATGTATCTATGATTGGATTTGGAATATACATGATGAAAAAGTTACTTTCAGGTACAAAGGGAAAGGATTATATATACCATTAAAACTACTTCCTTCAAAATATGACATCATTTATGGCTTTCATCATAGCTTTTCTATTGTTAAACTATGTGATAAGTATGGCGTAATAACAGAGGACGGTAAAGAGGTATTTCCTTGCCTTTATGAAAATCTCACATATTCAAAAGATAGATTATTTAGAGAATACATTGACAGTTCAACAAATAAATACTTTAATAAAGGCAAGTGGATTATAATTGATAAATGGACACTTGAAATAAAACCAGAAAGATACTCTCAAATCATAACTTTACCCAATGGATTTAAGAAAGTAACTGACTCAAATGGCAGATGGGGAATGTTAGATGTATATAATAGAGAGTTAATCCCCTGTTTATATGATGGATTGGAATGTAAAGAGTTCATGACAATACTTGGTAAAAGTGGATTTTTTAATAAAGTATATTTTGAAGCTAAATTAAGTAATAAAATTTTGATTATTAGCTTGGATAATAAAATCTTTCCCCATTATGGTTATGATTTTAATTCTTATAATCAGCTAATGAGGGCTGTTGAGGATCCCAACGAAAATTTTTTTGATAAATGTGACATTGTGGAATACAATGAATATGTTGATGATTGTTCAGGTGGCGGACTGTTTCCAAAGTGTATTCACGAAAAATGGGGGTTTGTAAATGAAAACAATGAACTGATTATACCTGCAAAATTTGACGCTGTTGGTTGCTATTCAGATGGGTTATTTGCAGCTAAGATAAAGGATAAATGGGGTTTCATAAATAAGAAAGTACAAACTGTAATTCCATTTAAATATAATAATGTGGATAGATTTTCTGAAGGTTTGGTTGCAGTCAGAATGGGGAAAAAGTGGGGGTATATTGATAACAAAGGGAAAGTAATAATTAATTTTCAATATGATTCAGCATCTGGTTTTTGTTTTGGTCTTGCTAAAGTTTCAAGACGTTCAAGTAATGATACAATAACTAAAGATGGAATCGTTATTAAATCTGAATGTACACGTTTTTTCCCTGAACGTGAAGATTGGAGAGCTGACACATGGGATGCTTTAACAGATGGTCAATACGGTGACTATCCTGAAGATGGTTTTAATACAAGTGATTTGTTAGATTTTATTTAAAACCGTCACAAAATATGTATATTAATTTTAATGAAATGAAACTATTAGAAACAGCATCTTTAATCCTTCAAAATCTTCATCAAAAATTAAATTTGTTAGCAGATTTGGGGATTCATGATTTAATTACACCTGATGAACTGCATAAACAATATGAAGATTGGATATGGTTATGCTCCAAGCTGGATGGCATGGAACAAGAATTTTTCAAACCTTATTGGATACCCATTCAAAGATATCAATATGATTACTTCATTGATA